>Ga0209572_1000079_pt1 | contig 210748 bp, 176 predicted proteins | sample EBPBio232012_DNA_FD_185867 | JGI IMG/M metagenome (GOLD analysis project Ga0209572, IMG submission 185867) | Wastewater treatment Type I Accumulibacter community from EBPR Bioreactor in Madison, WI, USA - Reactor 1_1/23/2012_ DNA (SPAdes)... | ecosystem: Engineered > Bioreactor > EBPR >... | reverse complement strand
CTATACGGGAAACCTGCTCTCTTTTGAAATTTTCTGAAAAAACTTTTCGCTCTTTTGGTCTCATTTTACAAATTTTAGAAAAGTTTTCCACATTTTTGTTGTCAACCTATTTCATGATACATCAAATGGAGAGTATAAAATGGAGAATGGAGAATGGAAATGGGGCTTATCCAAAATTTTAAATTCTCAATTCTCAATTCTCAATTCTCAATTAAATTTTAACCCTCTCTGTCCGAATAATTCCCGCTGGCGTAAGTACACAATTTCCTCCAGCGTAGGAATATTCTGTCACCCATATTACCACCGATATAAATCATAACTCAAAGTGAACTTCATCTTAAAAGGATTGTATTTATCCGGATTCAATCCATTATTGACTATGGCGTCGTCCCGGTATTTCCAGTGAAGGACTCTATAACCAATATTTGCATGAAGCCGCCAATATCCAAAGGTTATACCCGGGTAAACCTCTGTGGAGAAATATTCAGTTTTGTTTCGTATAAGATTAAAAGCTTTAATGTGTTTTCTAAATGATACGTTTCCGATGGCTTGTAGATTAACTCCGAAATTAAACTTACCTGTCGTGAATAAATACTGAACTTGTGGACTAATCTGAATGATATGATACCATGACTTGTCTCGCCAGAAGAAAGGATCAATATGAGCTAAAAAATAACTATTACCATTTGCCGGAAGTAAAAAATCCTGCACTAATTGAGCATAGCCTATATCCATGCCTCCAGAAAGTCTTTTATTAATTTTTCTGGTGTACCCCACTCCTATTGCATACTCATCATCAGGTGTATTATCATTTATTTTATTATTTACAGTTGTTGCTATTCCAACAGGTAACTGACCATAAAGAAAATCATATCTATTATCCACTTTTCCAATGGCATATCCGGTATTGAATCGGATGGCGTTTTTTTGAGCCATTAATAAATTCATTGTAGCAAGTGATATTGTTACTATTAATATTAAGTTAGACTTTTTCATAATTTTATAATTTTTTCAATTTTCAATTCTCAATTTTCAATTCTCAATTAACTCAACCCTCCCTGTCCGGATAATTCCCGCTGGCGTAAGTACACAATTTCCTCCAGCGTAGGAATATTCTGTCACCCATATTACCACCGATATAAATCATAACTCAAAGTGAACTTCATCTTAAAAGGATTGTATTTATCCGGATTCAATCCATTATTGACAATGGCGTCGTCCCGATATTTCCAGTGAAGGGCTCTCACACCTAAGGTCGCCTTAAATCGATTATATTCAGCAAAGATGCCCGGATATACTTCATTAGAGAAATATTCTGTTTTATTTCTGGATAAATTCCCATCTTGTATAACTTTCCTAAAAGAAATATTTCCGATAGCTTGAAGATAAACTCCGGCACTAACTGTTTTACTAATTATTAAATATTGAACAATAGGACTAAGCTGTAGTATATGATAATAAGATTTTCTACGCCAATAAAGTTTTTCATTAACAACGTTAAAATAGGAGGTAGATTCCACAGGTAGGAGAAAGTCCTGAATTAATGTGGCGTATCCAAGATCAAAACCCGCGATAAATCTTTTACTTATTGTATAAGTATAACCTAATCCTACTGTATATTCATCATCAGGAGTATTGTCGTTTATCTTATTTTTTACAGTAGTAACTAAAGAAGCATAACCTTTTTTAAGAAAATCATATCTTTTATCCACTTTCCCAATGGCATATCCGGTATTGAATCTGATGGCGTTTTTTTGAGCCATTAATAAATTCATTGTAGCAAGTGATATTATTGCTATTAATATATAGTTAGACTTTTTCATAATTTTATAATTTTTTCAGTTAAAACTTGATTATCATTTCTATAATGGATAAAGTAAATCCCCGAGGGATAGATGCTTAGATCAATGATTGTATTATTTTCTAATATGTGCTTTTGTACTATCAACTTACCAGTAATATCATATATTTTGATTAGATTTTCATCATTCGCATTAAATAGAGATAAATGAATTACGGCAGTATTATTAAATGGATTTGGATTTACGTGTAGAAGTTGATTGGAGGACGTTTTTACAATTTTTTTCTCCTGTGGCTGAATAGAATATTGCCCACCACCACAATAATCGACATAAATCGAAAAGCATTTTAGCCGTTCTCCACATCCATTGGTTGCTTTGATGCATATTTCACCCCAACCCGGTGTCATACCTCTGAATCGAGCTTTGTTCAGTGTGCCTGTACCATTAATCACTCCGCTAAATGTCCAATCTATTGTACCCAATGAAATCGCACGAGCACCATATAAGTCCAAAAATGCCCATTCGTAATCTCCGACACATACAGGGTCATTGTAGATAAGGCCAAAATCAGGCAATCCTACCCAAATGGCTTGTGTTATTACAATATCATCACAACCCGATTGAGATAATGTAAAAGTAAGTACAGCACTACCCGAAGAAGTAGATGAAGCAGCACGAAGGATAGCTACAATTCCATTGCCTGATGTGGCAGCTCCATTGGTGGTTGCAAATAGGGTGGTATTATTGACACTCCAAGACACTGTTCTTCCTGGAATGGCATTGGATAACGTTATTTGCTTATTCGTAGTACAAATAAGAAAATCATTGCTAGTTATCGAATTTACCGTAGGGACACGAATGGTATTGGTTGTATTTGGGGGATTTGAACCACCAAGCCAGTTGCTTAGCCGAGTATCATTGGTTCCACCTCCTGTCCAAGAAAGGTCAAATCGCCCCCCAAATTTATTCGCTCGACTACAGACAGGTAAGTTTGCATCATTTACGCCATAATGTTGCGCAATTATTCTTTTATCTTGATTGAAATATGGTGCACCCGAAGATACGTGATCTGTTGCTCCCAAATCAACTTGTAACCACCAACATTGTCTTCCTTTAATTGTTGATTGTTGGGCAGTGTCAAAATCCAAAGTAATTTTTTTAGCATCTCCTATTGGATGGTGTATGATTGTAGTTGATGTAGGTGTAATATTCCTATTATCCCATCCTGCCACAGTAATTTGTGATTGCCCTTTGATGCTTCCATTCAATTCTGCCAAAACAAAGTCGCTTGTAAAATATGCTGCTTTAAATACAGCACCTGAATAAGTTATCCAATTTCCTTGTGTTCCGGTGCTCTTACCGGGGCATTTTGGATCACTCGCCTCATACTTAAATCTAAATGTATAATTGCTCAAATCTTTTTCTGAATTACTGAGTTCCCCATCTTCATTCAAGTCTAAACAATGGAATGCGGTAAGGAAAAAAGGACGTAAATCTTGACATTCATCATTGACTAATGATCCGGAACACCATTCCGTTCCATTTTTAATTACCAATGCCACTGCATCTCTTTCATTTTCCCAACCAGCGCCTACCGAACAATTGACATCGTAGTTGCAAGAATCCGCATCTTGCCAATCACGAGTCTCAATCGGCTTTGGAATGCCCTGACATACTCCATTGACATTGATCGAAAATTGATTGTAATTATCTTTGTTGCATTTTACTACTATTATTGCATCATTAGATTCAATAATATCAGATGCATAAACATGATCAAAAACAACATTAGGAGTGATCGGTCCATGTATTATCCTACCATTTTTGGAAAGGATAAACATTTCTGATTTTATCGGTAGATTGAGGTCGGATATCAAGAAATTCAACGAACTTGCATCAGATGTAGAAAACCCTATTTGCCAAATCCTCATTCCACCCAGTTGACTCCATAATCCGTCTTTTACGGTGTAATTTTGTTCAACTTTTACAGCAAATCGTGGAATGGTGATGCCATTCGCCATATCTTGTTCTAAAACCTTGTCAAAATCCACTTCGGGTTGCATATAAAATGGAATATTTTCATCAAGCGGGAATGGAATAATCTCCTCTGTGTTTTGATCCGGTGCAAGATGTCTGGTAAGTACTTGGGAATGGATGGGCGAGAATCCCATTATCATTAAAATGGAAATTAGAATTGGGAATTGGGAATTGGGAATGGGGAATTGTCGTGGCATAATAGTTGATTTAAAAGATTAATAAAAACCAAAGTTAATTATAAAAAATCAAATTTCCAAATATAAAGTGTTAAAGTTTATGGGTGATTGAGTGATCTGGTGATTGAGTGATTGGGTGATCTGGTGAAGGTGTGAGATTTGAGAATGGAAAATGGAGAATTGAAAATGGAGAAAGGAAATGGAAAATTGAAAATTGAAAATAAATTAAATGAAAAAATTATTACCTATTATTTCTTTTGTCATTTTTGCTTCAACAGGAATTTTGGCTCAGGATTTTGGCAAAAACAATGCATTTTGGACGTATGATTATCTATCCAATTTTAGTCATGGCATAGTACAAATACAGTTTCAAAAGGATACAATTTTCCAAGAAAAAAATGTTATACCAAATTGATTTATAAATTAGTCCAACATATTTTGGTATTCCCGAAATACGGGATTTCCTAAAGTCAAAATGCTCCCAAAAGATATCGGATGTTAGTCGTTTAGGCCAATGTAATTGGACTATTACGAATATCACATCGGTATTACTTTCTACCAAATTACAAAAGATCTGACAACCCCATTTGGAGATCCTATTAAATACATATCAAAAAATGTCATTATTTTAAACCAAATTCTGCATTAGACAATTGCTGAATCGATTTACGACTCGTAATCAATGGTTTACAGAAACCATTGAAACGATTCGTACATCGGGATTAACCCTCATAATCAGCACTATACAGTTTTTCAAAACCTATACTGCATCACTCGGGTTTAACACAAGACGATGGTTTAGTGTACATCTATACCGGCTATCCTAATTATTAAAAAAAATAATAATCCAATCTATTATATTTTTTACAATCGTAATACCAACAAATAGAAAGAGCGTATATCCCAAAATTCATTCATTAGAATATACGCTCTTTGTGAAAGCTAACTCAACTTAAATTACAAATTGAATCTCCTCAATTTTACTTTTTTGGAGGCGTTGTTTTAGTGGCATCTAACAAAAAGTTAAACAGCTTCATCACTTGCTCATTACCGGCATCAATTTCCAATGCCTGATCATTATATTTTTGCGCAGTAGCAAAGTCTTTTTTGACATTAATATAATAAACGGTCAGCCAGTTGAGTGCTTCAATCAATTGCTTATTATACTTTGCAGGGTCAACCTTTCCCTTCTCAACGACTTTCTCAAAAGCCGGCACTGCCGCAGCTCCTTTATTGAGAGTATCCAGCTGAGCGTAGTGACGTCCTTTCCATAAGTATCCTTCCACTTCTTCAGGAAGTTTTCCAATGATGCCATCAGCAGCTTCTACACCTCGTTGATATTGACGACCTAAATAGTCGGCTCTGGTAGCATAGAAATAATCCACCGCCAAATCAGTTGATTTCGCAATGGCAAAATAAAACTTACCTGCCTCTGCATACTTTTTTTGCTCAAACAATGTATCTGCTATGATTTTGATATCTCCGGCCAATGTCGAATCCATCTGAAACGCAAGTAAATAGTTGACTCCTGCTAAACTATCCTGACCCATTCCTTTTTGGATTTTCCCAAGGTAAAGAAAATCTTGCGCCAGCAATTGTGCCGTATCACGGTGCTCTAAGAAATAATTCATTTGCTCCAGAGCCTTTTGATTATTGCCGGTTTCGTAATACGCAAAGCCCAACATTCTCACTACATTGGGATACTTGTTTGCTTTATCCTGTACTTTAGCCTTCTCCAACAAGGGAAGAGCGTCTTTGTAGTCATTGTTTAGGAACAAAATATTGGCATATTGAACTTCCTCCGGCAGAGTCGGTGTGACCATTGACATATATTTGCTGTAGTTTTCCTTCGCTTCAGCATATTTATTGACATCATAATAATACTTTCCTAAATCCTTGTATGGTAAAGCATAAGATGGGTCTGTTTCAATGGCTTTTCTCAATTCGGGTACCCCAAATTCATATCGCTTCGCCCTGATGTAGGTAACTCCAATTTTATAATGAGGAACAGCATTGGTCTTGTCTAAGTCTAAAGCATATTCATAATTGGTAACAGCATTACCGGCATCATTTTTTAATAAATAGGCGTCCCCAAGTAAGAGCCGGGTTGAGGCCGTTTTTAATCCATAGTCATCAATTGCGGCTTTGATGTATCCAATAGCTTTGACGGCATTTGGTTTTTTACCAAAAAGAAAATATTCGCCTACGGTTCGATATAGAAATCCTTTGGCTTTCTTACCTTTTCGGATTGCTTTATCAATATCCACGACAAGGTCATCCGGATTAGCTCCCTGTTCCAACCTCAATAACACATCTGCCGTCTTACCATAAGCGCCCTTTTCATCGGCAGCCTTAATAGTATTCAGTACCTCCGTCGCCTCACTGTATTTACCCGCTGCACTAAGGATACTGTAAAGTGAAAATTTATCTGTAAAACTTTCCGGATTGGCATTTATTACCGCTTTAACTGTACTTACAGCATCTGCATCTTTACCGTAAGATAATTGCTTATATGCTGTTTCAATATCTTGTGCCTTAGCAACACTAAATATCAATAATAGTACTAAAAGCAAATTCATTTTTTTCATCATCATACTTCTTGTTATCGTTTTTATGATTTAAGTTAAATATTAATTATTGATTTGGATGAGTCTAATCGGAGAGTTAGAAGGGACAAGACCATCCTTCAATATGATTCTTTGACCTTTATCCGAACCTATGAAAGATGCAAACCCGCTTGTTATTCCTTTGTGAGTTTCATTAAAGATAAAGTTGGTAAATCTAAGTAAAGGATAGTTGCGAGATGCCACGTACGCTTGATATGGCTTATAAAACTTACGTCCACTCAATTTTGAAATTCCCAAAGGCTTGATTTCCTTGGGAAACAATTGATTTGAGTCTTTATCATAACTGGTAATTTGATTAACTCCAATAAAACCAACCGCATTTTTGTGACTTGATATATAATCCAGCATGGACTGTCCGGCAGGTAATGCAAAAACGGTCTTACCAAAGTTACCACCCTTCAACACAGAGTCCTGCAAAAATGAAATCATTCCACTCCCTTCATTATCTATAATAACTGAAATCTTAGTGCCGTTACCCCAGTCGGTAGTCGTTCCATTAATTATATTATTCAACTGATCGACTGTAATCTCGTCAACCGGATTATCGGGATGCACTATTACGGCGACGGCATCAGTAGCCAAGCGCACTGTACGTGGTTCATACTTCTTTTTATCTTTGAATATCTTAATTTCACTCGGCTTCAACTCTCTACCTATGATAATACCTTTCACACTATCGGTTAAGAATGCCTTTACAGCCATAGCTTCATTGGTGTAGTTGACCTGTATCGATGCATCTTTATATTCTGAAGTAAAAACCTGAATCTCACTATCGACCATTGACTTATATAAGCTGTCAGAAGCAATCAGTGCACTGCCTGATGTAGTGGTATCCCTAGGAGTTGTCGGCGCAGGGTTATTATTACATGAACATAAGATCACGCTTCCTAAACAAAGGAATATAAAACTAATGTAATTCGATTTATTCTTCATTCCGCCTATTTTTTAAATTCAAATACAATCTAAAAAGTCTGAAAATGCCGTAAACGATCAATAATGCACCAAATACTTTCAAAATCGTATCATCTCCATTTGGTGATACTACCCACTCCATCAAAATAGCTAGTCCCAATCCGGTAAAGAAAACACCAATCATTAAGGCTAAAACATTAGCTAATAAATGAAATGAATGCCTCATCGATTTTCTTTGGTAGGACAAATTATATTATTTTCTGAAAAACAAAATAGCAACCAGGAAAAATTCCAAATTGCTATTTTATTCGTATTTAATTAACAAAATTGTTATTCTCCTTCTAACTTAAATGTAACAGGTAAAGTAAATTGAACACGTACAGATTTACCGTTCTGCTTTCCTGGTTTCCAGTTAGGCATTTTCTTAACGACTCTCATTGCTTCATCGCCAGCGCCTCCGCCTACAGCGTCACGCACAACTTTAACATTTGCAATGTCACCATTTTTCTCTACCGTAAACTGAAGTATGACTTTTCCTTGCAACCCATTGTTACGGGCTTCGGATGGATACTTCAAATTTTCACCTATCCATTTATACATCGCACCTGTACCTCCCGGAAATTCGGGCTGTTGTTCTACTACTGTAAAAATTTTATTCTCGTCTTCTACTTTTGCTACAACTTTCTTTTCAGTAGATTCAAACAATCCGGGTGGGGCGTCATTTAAAGGATTAATATTATCAGTTGCATTAGGATCTCCTTCAAATGTTTTAGTACCAGGATCTTTATCTTTCAGGTCCTTTACTGTTGTCATTTCAACTTCCTGCGCAACAACTTCTTTCACCACTGGTGGGACATATTGTACGGAAGCCTTCTCAGGTGGCGGAGGAGGAGCAGTTTGTTCAGGTGGAGGTGGCTCATTCTCTTCCATTGGAGGAGGAGCCTCTAAGTTAGTAATATTGGCTTCGACTTCTATTGGTTTATCCGGAAAAAATCCTGCAAGTTTATTCTTGATAAAAGAATAACTCAAAATTGCCACGGTAAGAACTACAGTAATCAATATTGCTCTTGCTACAAACTTAGGATACCTTTTGCGAAGGTCATAAGCTCCATAAGCCTTGTTACGACCTTCAAACAAGATATCGAGCATATCGGCTCTTAATATTTCTTCTCTCTTCATAGGTTCGTTTTATTTTTATAACGCATTGTTACGTTGAAATGTTTCATTTATCAACTTATTTTTACGTTAAATTAATTTGCAGCTGGTGGAGCTCCACCGGCATTTTTAAATTGGTCAACCAATGCCATCTCTTGAGGAGTAACAGGGACTACAGTATAAGTTCCTATTTCATCAATTGCCATTTCATCCAATATATCAATTAAGTTATTATAATTAGAATCATTTGTTGGTTTGATGATAATGACTACCGATTTTATTTTATCTGTCGGTAAAATAGCTGCTTCTACTTTCTTCTTCTTATCAAGGATAATGCTACGGATGCTTTTGTAGTCCGTATTTTTTATTTCAGGGCTTTGGAGGCCTTCGTAATACCAAATAACATTATTGGATCCAAGAATCAATGTAAGTACTTTAGCAGCCGGTACTTCCGGTGGTGGTGGATCATCCGGATTTCTTTCCACAGGCATATTTATCTGCATAGCCTGTGGCTTGTTCATAGTTGTGGTAAGCATAAAAAAAGTAATGAGAAGGAAGGCCAAGTCCACCATAGGTGTCAAGTCCACTCTTGTCGATAACTTTTTACCTTTTTTGCCACCTTTTTTATCGCCAGAACTGGCGGTATCCATTTGTGCCATAACTAATGGTTATTTTACAAAGTTTATATTTTATTATTCTTTTTCTTCCGGCTGATTGGGATTGGCTTTCAAAGTAGTCACTGCATAAAATTTATGACCTTGAATCTTCTTATTTGCCAATGTTGCAAACACAGCCCTAACAACGGGATATTTCACTCCTCCATCACCTTTGACAGATAATCTTGCTTGCGGATTAACTATCCTTGCATAAGCCACCCATTTAAACAACTGATTAGATTCCGTCAATGTTGTATCAACCGGAATGCCAGGAGATTTAAACGACTTTTGATCATTAGGACGTAAATTCAAATACGACTTCAACTGATTAAAAGGAACTCCAACTCCTGCACTCAAAGCAAAATTGTCCTTTTCCTCCTTTGTGAGTCCCAATTTCATATTGGTGTCTATCTCATCAATCAGTTTAAGCTTTGTTGGAATTCCGTCCATATCAAAGAATACACGTCCATCTTTATCGATCGATATCGTGATAATATTCGTCTCAGCTACCTTGGTATCAGAGATTGAGGCAGGTGTTACTACTTCAACCAAATCCGGTGGTTTAAACTTAGTGGCCAGCATAAAGAAGGTCAAGAGTAGGAATGACACGTCACACATCGCTGTCATGTCGATGGCCGTACTCTTCCTCGCAATTTTTTTCTTAGGCATTTTGGTTACTTTTAAGAATTAATGAATTTACACAGCTACCTGTGAGATTACTTGTGCTGCGCAGTAAACTGCTGCTGCATGCTATAACCCGCTTCGTCAATACGGTAAGTCATGCCATCTATTCTTGTAGTAAAGTAACTATATGCAACGATTGCAATAGCTGATGTTGTAATACCTAAGGCAGTATTAATTAAGGCTTCAGAGATACCGGTTGCCAACGCTGACGCATCAGGCGCACCACTGGTCGCCATACCTGCAAATGCTCGAATCATACCCAAAACCGTACCAATCAAACCAATCAATGTTGCTATGGTTGCTATGGTTGCAATAATAGGTAAATTCTGCTCAAGGCTTGGCAATTCAAGAGAAGTTGATTCTTCCACCTCCTTTTGGATTGCTGCTACTTTTTGTTCTCTATCCATATCCGTTTCTTTTGCAACACGGTCATAGGTCACTAATCCTGCCCTAATCACGTTGGCAACAGAACCTTTCTGCTTATCACAGAATTTGATGGCACCATTGACATCGCCTCCTGCAAGAGATGCTTGAACATTTCGCACAAAAGTGTCCACAGAACCTGAACCCGCTGCCCTCAAAATTGTAATCAATCTTTCAATAGAGAAAATAATGGTAATAAATAATAGTCCTAATAAAATAGGTACAATAAAACCACCCTTATATATCACACCAAGATAGTCATGTGGTAGTGGATCGTTATTAGGATCTCCTCCTATAAAGTGACTTGGGTCTCCAAATACAAATTTGTAGAGCAGCCAACCTAACAGAAATGCTATTGGAATTACAATAAATGGTAAAAACTCAGCAATTCCTGAACCTTTTATTTCAGTTTTTTTCGGTGCGTTTGCCATATTTAAATCTTTTTAAACTTTTATAATGATTAATAAAACAAAGAATGAGTAGCAAATATATTTTTTTGATTACAACTAAACAAAATAATCTTTACAAAATATTTTATAATAAAATCAGATATTTCAAACTTCCCTCATAATCCATATAATTATCAAGGTATTACATAGAATCCAAAATTTTATTATTACTAAAATATTTTTTTGTTAATAGATGTTAGCATTTTCTTAAACTTCCCTTTTTACGAATTTTGAGCCATTTTAATTGTTCAAACAATACCATATCATTTTATTTTCATTGTATTTTGCTTGCCCTAAACCCGAAGTCAACAGTAAAGGTTTTGAAAAACCACATACTGCAGAATCCAGGCTAATACTAATATTATTCAATAAATATATAATTTACTGTATTTCTTTTGATTAAATCAACATACCCTCCTAATATATATTAGATAATACCGATTGGATACTCGCAATAGTCCAATTATACCAAAAGATGTTGGACTGATTTATAAATCAATTGGGTATAACAGCGTACAAATAATTTTGAGCCTATAGTTTTCATCTTATAAAGCCCCTCGCTTTTCAAGCAACCTCCTTTATATATAACATCCCTTCAAATTATCAGAAATTTAACTTTTCTAATTATTCAATATTTATATATATTATTTATTAATTCATATTATACTGTTTATCAATGTAAATAAAGTATCATAAAATTAATATGTCGATTTTTAAACTGTATTTCAATCACTTATAGAAAATATTTAAAAAAAAGTTTTGAAAAAGTTATTTCAGAATTAGAAATAAGCATACCTTTGCGGCTCATTAATTTTAAACATATAAATACAAGTCGTGAATACACTAAGTTATAAGACGGTTTCGGCGAAAAAAGAGACGGTTGAAAAGAAATGGTTTGTTATCGATGCGGAAAATGAAGTAGTAGGTCGTTTGTGTAGCAAAATCGCGCACGTCCTTAGAGGCAAACACCGACCTGATTACACTCCGCACGTGGACTGTGGCGACTTTGTAATCGTAATCAACGCTGACAAAGTTAGATTTACCGGTTCAAAGTGGCATCAAAAAGAATATCTAAGCTATTCCTTACATCCGGGTGGATTGAAAAGGGTTAATGCCGAAGTTCTACACGAAAAGAAGCCAACCAAAGTTATTGAAGCTGCTGTAAAGGGAATGCTCCCAAAAAACAAGCTGGGTAACGAAATGATTAAAAAATTATTTGTCTATGCTGATGGCCAACATAAGCATGCTGCACAAAAACCTGAAACACTTAAATTCTAATTAAATGGAAATCATTAATGCAATAGGCAGAAGAAAGGCCTCTGTAGCTAGAATTTACCTCTCTAAAGGTGAAGGTAAAATTACTATCAACGGCAAAGATTATAAAGAATATTTTCCACAATCACACATACAACTTAAAGTAGTTGAGCCTACCGGCGCTGTTGAAGCTAATGGTATTTACGATATCAAAGTCAATGTATATGGTGGTGGAATAAAAGGTCAAGCCGAAGCTATACGTATGGCTATCTCTCGTGCTCTGGTTAAAATAGATGAAGAGTTTAAGAAACCTCTTAAGGTTAAGAAATTCTTATCTCGTGATCCAAGAGAAGTTGAACGTAAAAAATACGGTAAACCAAAGGCAAGAAAGAGCTTCCAGTTCAGCAAGCGTTGATCCGGATCCTTATCTATTATCCTGTTTAATCTATTATCGAATAAATTTAATTCAATGGAAAAACCATCATATAAAGAACTATTAGATGCCGGAGTTCATTTCGGACACCTAAAAAGAAAGTGGAATCCCAAGATGTTTCCTTATATCTTCATGGAAAGAAAAGGTATCCACATCATAGACCTTAACAGAACTTCTGATTGCCTTGAAGAAGCGGCTTCTGCTATGAAACAAATGGCAAAGTCAGGTAAAAAAATCTTGTTTGTTGCTACTAAAAAGCAAGCCAGAGACATCGTCGCTGATGCAGCTAAAAGCGTCAACATGCCCTTCGTAACAGAACGTTGGTTGGGTGGTATGATGACCAACTTTACAACAATCCGTCGATCTGTTAAAAAAATGCATAACATCGAACGAATGTTAGGCGATACTACTCTCACCAGCGTTACTAAGAAGGAAAAGCTGTTGATGGGTAGAGAAAAAACAAAGATGGAACGTGTATTTGGCGGTATTGCTAATTTGAATCGTCTCCCATCTGCGGTATTTGTAGTAGATATCGGTCATGAGCACATCGCAATTACTGAAGCTCATAAGTTGGGCATGAAGACCTTCGCAATGGTTGATACCAATGCCGACCCTAATCAAGTAGATTTCCCAATTCCAAGCAACGACGACGCTTCTAAATCTATCTCTTTGATTGTCAACTATATGACAGCAGCTATCAAAGAAGGCTTGGAAGAACGTAAATCTATGAAGCAGGAAATCGAAGGTGAAGAAGAAGAAGGTTGATCCGTCTCTTTCTAACCCTACTTTCTTAAATTATTAAATAAATTAAAAAATGAGTGTAGAAATATCTGCAAGTGCGGTAAAACAACTCCGCGATACCACTGGAGCTGGAATGATGGATTGTAAGAAAGCCCTCACCGAAGCAAATGGAGATTTTGAACAAGCTATCGAGATCCTTCGTAAAAAAGGCCAAAAATTGTCCCTCAAAAGAGCTGACAGAGACGCCAAAGAAGGTGTTGTCATCGCCATGGTAGATCCATCCGGTAAAAGAGGCATCATCGTAAAACTAAGCTCTGAAACAGACTTTGTGGCTAAGAATGAAGATTTCATTGCTTTGGCAAAAAAATTCGCTCAAATAGCAATCGACAATTTCCCAGCTACGAAAGAAGATTTACTTGCCCTTCCATTCGAAAACATTACGATCGGTGATAAAGTTACTGAACAAGTTGGCGTCATTGGCGAAAAAATAGAAATCGCTAATTATGAGACCTTGGAAGCCGAACAAGTGATTTCTTATATCCACAACAACTATATGGCAGCCGTCATCATCGGCCTTAATAAACACTCTGACACTTTTGTTTCAGCAGGTGAAGATGTAGCAATGCAAGTTGCTGCAATGAAACCCGTTGCCGTAGATAAAGACGGAGTCAACGCAGATATCATTTCCAAAGAAATAGAAATTGGAAAAGAAATAGCACGCGCTGAAGGTAAGCCTGAAGAAATGTTGGAAAAAATTGCCATGGGTAAATTGAATAAGTTTTACCAAGACAATACATTACTCAATCAAGCCTTTGTAAGAGGAAGCGGTAAAGAATCCGTTAGGGATTATTTATCTTCTATCGATAAAGATTTGACAGTGACCGGTTTTAAACACGTCGCATTGGGTTAAAATTAAAAAGCGAATGTTTCGGCATTCGCTTTTTTTATGCTTTGTTTAATTATTTTTGTCATTCCACTAATCAACTACTATGAATCTACCATATAAAAGAGTTTTGCTCAAGCTGAGCGGAGAATCATTAATGGGTGAACAAGGCTTCGGCATCGAGTCAGAGAGATTGGAGCATTATGCCAAAGAAATACACTCTGCTGTGGAATTGGGTGTAGAAGTTGCTGTTGTAATAGGTGGGGGCAATATTTTCAGAGGTTTACAAGCTCAATCTTCCGGTATAGAACGTGTCACAGGCGACTATATGGGTATGCTCGCTACTGTCATCAATGGCATGGCGCTCCAGAGTATGTTAGAAACACATGGCATGTACACCCGCTTGGTTTCAGCACTTGAAATAAGGGAAGTAGCTGAACCATATATCCGTCGTAGAGCTACCAGACACCTCGAAAAAGGTCGTGTAGTTATCTTTTCGGCAGGAACCGGAAGTCCATATTTTACGACAGACTCGGCCGCAGCATTAAGAGCCAATGAGATTACGGCTGATGTTCTCCTAAAAGGAACCAGAGTAGATGGCATCTTTACCGCTGACCCGGAGAAAAACCCGGATGCCATGAAATATGACCAGATTTCTTTCAATGAAGTTATCCATAAAAACCTCAACGTCATGGATATGACAGCTTTCACCTTATGCAGGGAAAATAATCTGCCAATCGTTGTGTTTGATATCAATAAACCGGGCAACTTGGCCAATTTACTAAAAGGTGAAAAACAGGGCACTTTAGTTACTAACCACTGATAAGACTGCATTCAAATTATTCGAATTGTATAAAATAAGTAACTATTCTATTTTATTTTATTACAATCGTAATGTCGATGATACTTTTATTGAATAATACAGTACCGACTAAATCATAAATTGTACCACAATTCTACACTTAACTGGTACCTTTTCTGCGCTTTATTTCATCTCTTATTTCAGCCGCCTTTTCATAGTTCTCATCTACGAGTGCTTCATCCAAAAGATGATTTAATTCTTCTGAAGATTTGGAAGCATAATATTCAGTTGCCAATTCGCGCTTAGGTTCTTTACGCTCTTCAGATTCTACTTCAAGGATTACGCCGGCAGATTCCAAAATTTTGTCATACGTGTAAATTGGGCAATCAAAGCGAACAGCCATTGCAAGGGCATCAGACGTCCTGGAGTCAACTTCATACACTTCTCCATTTCTTTCACATACTAAGGTTGCAAAGAATATTCCTTCGACGAGGTCTGTAATAATTATCTCAAGGATTTTTATTTGAAAAGTATCGAGTGTGTTTTTAAATAAATCATGGGTCAATGGCCGATTCGGAATCATTCGCTCCATTGAAACCGCTATTGCTTGAGCCTCATATCCCCCAATTACAATGGGTAGTCGCCTGTTTCCATTAACTTCACCCAATACCACTGCATAATTATTTGATTGGGTAACACTATGCGAAAGAGCTACTATTTCTAAAAGAATTTTTTTACTTGATGTCACTGAGGCTTCCTTTTAAATTTGGTCAAAATTACATATTTATATCCAACTCTATGAATACTATTTGAAATATTAGTTCCTTATATCGACTAAATTTATTCCCACATTGAAATAAATAGCATTCGTATAATAAATATCTATGCCATGATATTTTGAATTACTCTCATACCATGGCATAAAATTATCACATCAAAGAGAATTCAGATAGATTCGTTTCTCATTACTGTGTCCGTACTGACAAGCAAGCGAATCCTTCTGCTTTCTTTAATGACTTGATTTAAATTTTTTAACAGATTCTATGAGCCGTGGCACCACTTCAAATAAATCCCCAACGATACCGTAATCGGCTGCTTTGAAGAAAGGAGCTTCAGGATCCTTGTTGATGACAACAATTACCCTTGAGTTATTTACTCCTGCCAAATGCTGAATAGCTCCGGATATACCGATAGCGATGTACAAGTTAGGTCGAATAGCGATACCCGTCTGACCTACATGCTCGTGATGCGGACGCCATCCGGAATCGGATACCGGCCTTGAACATGCCGTTGTCGCACCTAACTGAGCCGCCAACTCCTCAATAATACCCCAATTGGAAGGCTCTTTCATTCCACGGCCGGCAGACACAACGAGAGATGCTTCGGGTAGAGGAACAACGCCACTGACTGTTTTTCTTTCGATCACCTTTACCTTTGGTTGAGCCACTGCTACAGACAAATCCTTAACTTCCACCACATTGCCTGATTTCTCAGACTTGATGGCATTCCCCATGACCGATACAATCTTATTTTCAGATGTAATATTGTAGAATGCTGTTGCCTTCCCGGAATATACACTCTTGGGAACGACAAATCCGGTTGTCACATCCGGCAAACCACTTGCTCCTGAAACACTGCCTGCATTTAACTTAACGGAAAGGCGTCCTGTCAATGACTTTCCTATTGCGGAGTGAGACAATATTAGGATAGAACCTCCCAATTGAGTAAAAGCGTCTGCGAGGGCAGCAGCATAAACCTGAGAATCAAAAGTATTGAGGGCAGAATCATTGACGTTATACACTTCCTGAGCACCATAAGTACCCAATTCACCGGCATTCTCCACCGCCCCTAATGTAACGGTTTTACAAGCAGTCCCCATCAGGTCGGCTACTTTTCGTCCATAAGTTACGGCTTCAAAGGCTGACTTCTTTAATTTCCCTTCTACCGCCTCTGCAAATATAATAACTGACATAATATACTAAATTATAATATTAAACAATGGATGATTAAATTACTTTGGCTTCCTCGTGAAGCAATCGTACCAATTCGTCCGTATCTTCAGGTGCTAACAAGTGTACTGACTTCCTTGCCGGCGGCAATTCATGTCGAAGAAGCACAGTAGGGCTTTCCACAGAAATTGGCTCAACCACATTCAAAGGTTTGGACTTAGACGTCATGATACCCTTCATATTAGGAATACGCTGCTCTGCCATGCCCTGTGCACAACTAATGACTAACGGCAATGAAGCCTCCATGATTTCTGTGCCACCTTCAATCTCACGATTAACCGTCGCTGTTGTACCTTGAATATCTAATTTATTGGCATACGAAATGAAGGGCATATCGAGTAGCTCAGCAAGAATCGCTCCTACCTCACTGTCGTTGTAATCAATCGTTTCCTTTCCTAAAAGTACCAAATCGTATGATTGACCTTTTATATATGCAGCCAACTGTTGAGCCACATCCCATGCGCCTTCCGGAGCTTTATTGATTCTTACCGCATCTTGTGCCCCTATAGCCAATGCTTTGCGAATGACCGTATCATTATCAGCCAAACCAACATTGATAACCGTAACAGTCCCTCCTTGACTCTCGGTCAATTCTAAACCTCTGACCAAGGCAAACCACTCGTCATATGGATTTAGAATAAACTGAACTCCATCCGCCTGGAAGTCTTTACCGTCATTCGAAAAAGATATTTTGGCCGTAGTATCGGGAGTTTTACTGATACAAACTAAAACTTTCATTAGAATAAATTTAATAATTAATAGTAATAAAAAGACACAGACAATATTCTATTTTTAAAAAATGCCAATATCTTTATACTTACAAAATATAATTTTGCGTGAGCGCTGCAAATATACTTATTTTTTAAATAAATTCAAAATTATACCGATTGGATTTAATTGTCAATACATAGGAAAATATTTCAGTCTTACATCAGACTGACCATCAGCACTTTATACAACTATAACAAACTCATGATACATACCGAAAAGAAACCGCATAGACTCTCCTTTGATATTTTCTCAATATAGTATTTAAACGCTACTTCAACTTACGCAGAATGTATAGCCTTCCCGCACCAAAATCTGATTGATACCCTAATTTACGCCAGTTTACGCCTCGAAAATCGGAGTGCCTTGAGCATCCAGCGAGGCAATGGTCGATCCGGTTGTCGTGTTTTCAAATTCAAATACCAACCCACCTTCTTGATAATAGGTATTTTGTGTGTCTCCACAAATTCAATTAAGCTTCCATCCGGATCCTCAATATAGGAAAAGTGTCCGGCGGCTTCGCCCATATCGAAGCTATTGCTACTATCCACTGTAAAAGGATACCCCATTTGAGTACACAACTGTCTCATTTCGTCCATCCCTTGAATATCAAAACATAAATGTATATAACCGAGATCGCCCCAATAGCGATCTTTAAAAATCTTCGTCGGTTCGTAGTCCAATGCCTGAATCAATTCTACTGATGAGTAGCCCAAAAGCTCGGAAAATGGGCCTTTACGCACCACTTCGTGGGTCAATACAACCCTTTTAAACTTTTTGTCACCTCCCGGTATGTTCTTCCATTCATCATCTACAACTTCTGTTTCGCCTTTGATGGTATCATATCCGAGGATGGTTTTATAAAACAACTTTGATTTCTCTATGTCCGTCACACCTATTACTGCACCACAACAGCCGCCAAATAATCCCGGGCCCGACGAAAACCAATCTTTTTGTTCAATTATCTCAAATATATTGTCATACGGATCTTTGACATAAAAATGAGGCATACCGTTAAGGGATGTTTTGGCTTCTGACAGCAGTACCGCACCACATTCTATCAAATGGCTGAATGCTTTTTTTATATTGGAGGTTTTTATCTTCGCAATAAATATCCCCAAATCACCTGCCACCACATTAAACTTAGCCTTTTCGGGAGTCCGACTCGTATATTGCCATATTTCAAATCCACCACCACCCCGTAAATTGAGTGCTAAGATAGCATGCCTATCTTGAGGTTTGCCACCGGTATAAGGGAGCATCAACCCGGCAGTTGCGGCCTCTTCAAACACCGGAACATCCATACCAAAGGCACGATTATACCAATCCCATGCTTGATGCACATCAGAAACACCTATTCCTATCTGTTGTATCCCACTTATATAAGGCTTCACGCTATATCTTTTTATTTTTTTATGACTGAAAAAAGTTCTTGTCCGTACTTTTACGCCTTTGCAACGTATTTTTCTTCGGCTATCCGCTTATACTCTCCATTATACAACTTATCCTTAATGCCCATAAATGCAGCTAAGGTCTCATCAATGTCAATCTTAGAGTGCGCAGCAGTCGGTATTAAGCGAAGTATAATCATGCCTTTGGGGATAACAGGATATACAACCATAGAGCAGAATATACCGAAATTCTCCCTCAAATCATACACAAGCACCATGGCTTCTTCAATGCTTCCTTTGAGATACACCGGCGTCACACAACTATTGGTTGAGCCTATATCAAAGCCTCTTTCTTTCAACCCATTTTGTAGATAATTAACATTGTCCCACAATTTATTCTTCAATTCCGGGCTATTGCGTATCATGTCAAGACGCTTAAGGTTACCCACTACCAGAGGCATAGGCATTGACTTTGCAAATATTTGACTCCTGATATTAAAGCGGATATAATCCACGACAAATTTTTCGCTTGCTATGAATGCACCAATGCTCGCCATACTTTTGGCAAATGTAGCAAAGTAAATATCTATTTCGTCCTGAATGCCCTGCTCTACGCCGGCTCCTTCTCCATTGGGTCCTAATGTTCCAAATCCATGCGCATCATCTACAAACAGCCTAAACTGAAACTCTTTCTTCAATTCGACAATTTCTTTCAAAACTCCCTGATCGCCTCGCATCCCAAACACTCCCTCTGAAATAACCAATATACTGCCACCCGTCGTTTCGATGATTTTATTAGCTCTTAATAAATTAGTCCTAAGACTATCTATATTATTATGATCAAAGGCAAATCGCTTGCCCAGATGCAACCGAACGCCATCAATAATACATGCATGACTTTCGGAATCATATACGATGACATCATGTCGATTGACCAAACAATCAATCGCAGAAGATACGCCTTGATATCCAAAATTCAATAAAATTGACTTCTCCTTGTGGACAAATGCAGCCAACTCTCTTTCCAACTGTTCGTGCTTCTCTGTATTCCCGCTCATCATACGGGCTCCCATTGGATATGCCAATCCCCACTCGGCTGATGCCTTGGCGTCAGCTTCCCTAATCTCAGGATGATTGGCCAATCCAAGGTAATTATTGATACTCCAATTGATTATTTCACGCCCATGAAACTTCATCCGAGGGCCCAACTCACCTTCTAATTTAGGAAACATATAATATCCATCCGCCTCCTCTGAGTATCTACCAAGACTACCCATATCAGAAGATTTTAATCTATCAAATAAATCCATGTTTTTTCATTTAATTATACAAAGGTGTGAAAAAAAAGACAATTTGGTACATGAAATGTCACATTCTATATGAGAATTCCACTATCAACACTTTATTTACCATATATTTTTGGCAATTTTTATTGATTACATTATTTTAACTATATTATTCAGACAAGACCTTGAATCCCAAAATTAAATTTCATTTGGGTCACTTTTTTATTCAGATTCAATACAAGGTTTTTCCTTCCTGATTGACCCATGCTTCAAATGGCGCATTGTATTGCTCCATTTCCATCTTAATAAAAGGTATTGACCGCTCCTCATGATGCTTATTCAATTCCTCGTATATAAACGAATCATCAAACCCTGCCGCAGCAGCATCATCCTTGGTTGCGATAAAATATACTTTTTCAAATCGAGCCCAATAAACTGCCCCCAGACACATCGGACAAGGCTCACACGATGTTATCAATATACAATCATCCAATTGGTGCGTCCCAAGCTTTTGACAAGCTTCCCTGATAGCCATGACCTCCGCATGAGCCGTTGGATCATGATTGGACGTCACCCGATTGACGCCTCGTGCGATAATTTCACCATTCCGTATGACGACTGCTCCAAATGGACCACCGCCATTTCTAACATTTTCCTCCGCAATGTGGATTGCATCCAAAGCCAAATCCTTCATTTCCTATACTTTTCGAATTATTTACTTAGATTCAGCAGTAAAGGTTTTGAAAAACCGTCTAATGCTGATTACCATTCGCTAATCGGTTCCGCAATTGCTTAATGCGGAATTTAGGATTATTTGCTCAATAATAAGAAGATATCCCCAATTATTCAAATTCCCGACCAATTAATTTGACCATCACACTTATAAGTATGTGACATTTTATTGAGTATTTTATACGAGTTATAACAATAAAATAGCCCAATATGCCTTTTCCATTAATCCCTAACCTTTCGTGATTAAACCTCTTCTGCCCGCCTATTCGCCATTGACACTTTCCAGTCTTTCCACTTTTGTCCCATTAAATAATTAGCGCCTTTATCTACAATAGAATGCTGGAACAGGTTTCTAACGGCTATAGCCTTGTTGATAAACCGGTCGTGAGCCCTTAATGCGAGAGAAAAACCGCTATCCGTATATTCAATATAATGCCACCAATGTGGCGGAATAAAGATAGTATCGCCATGATGCAAAATTGTCTCAACACCTTGCGCCTTGCGTAATGCCGGATATTTCTCATAGTCCGGATTATGCAGATCCACATCACTTTGTACGGTGAAGGGTTGATGATACAAGTATTTTGATTGACTCGGATCAAACAGTATTATTTTCTTCCTCGTCTGAAAATGGGTTAAAAAATTTGATGGACAGTCGATATCATAATGCATAGGCGTGATGCTACCTTCGCCTCCAAAAAACATATAAGGCAATGTCTTCATAAATCCATCCATGATGTCCGGCCAAATAAAATCTTGCCGCAACTCAGGCGCTGCATCAAAAATGTTAAAAAGAAATAACCTTAAATCAGATGAACCTTTTTCAATGGCTTCGATGTATTTTTTGAATGGTATGGTTCTATGCGCCATATATCCACTCCCCGCTTCATGAAACGTCTTATCAACCAATGGAACATTCAGGTGACCATAATTTTCTTTAAAAAAATCAAAACTCCACTTACTCAATCCCGGCCAATCTTTTGATAAATCCGTTATCACCACAGGTCTCCCTTTGTCTAAATATTCAGTTTTAAATTCTTTCTTCGATAGGTTGGATCGTCGGTCAACAGGCTTTAATATCATTGCAATATCTCAGATTAATTTTAAATAAATGATACCCTTATTTCTTTTGGCTAAACAATTAATCCCCTTCAAAGTTTATTTACAATATGTTAATTTATAAACCGAATTCTCCATTAGACAGTCACCTTTTATAATAAACAAACTCCAGAAAGGCCTTCAAAAACACTTATCTCCCAAACAAATAAAACCTTAGTAAGCAACACTATTTAACCATAATACTGATATTAGAGGCATTGGCCAATGTTCTATAAACCTTAATATCACTTTTAACAAAGTCCGCTTTTTTACAGCGATAAATATCGACCATTTGTTGAGGATTGCGGTCGAATAACGGAAACCAACTGCTTTGTATCTGCACCATGATTCTGTGTCCCTTTTTAAATGTGTGGGAAATGTCCGGCATGGCGTACTTCACCTGTTCTATTTTACCGGGTTTAAACGCTTTTGGCTTGGAGAATGACTCCCTATATCGGCCTCTAAATATTTCACCGCGAACCAACATCTGATAGCCTCCCATCGGCGTAGCTTCAGACTTATATTCTTTAAAATCATCCGGAAATACATCGATTACTTTCACCACAAAGTCGGCATCCGTCGTTGACAATCCCACAAACAAATCAACCATAACCGGACCCAAAGCCGTAATATCTTCCGTCAAGATGTCAGTCTGATATGTCAATACATCCGGGCGTTGGGAAGCAAAGCGTTGATCGGCATTCATATACTCTCTATTGCGACTCCAGCTTATATCAGCACGATAAGGCACAGGATGATTGGGATCGCTGGTATATTGATCAAAGGTAGTTGTTGCCTTCTTGGGATTAAATGCCAACTGATTATTGTCAGATAGAAATAGTTTAGTTTCTTTAAGACCTTTGGGTGGCCATTGGTCATAATATGCCCATTGATTTGCTCCGGTTATAAAGACATTGGCTGTATTACCTATGGTAGGTTTTGGATTATTCTGAAGATATTTCTTAAAAAAAGGTATTTCAAATTCATTTTGATACCATTCTGACGTCTTAGAACCAAATTGAATGTCTCCCAAATGATCGCCATTGCCTCTTCCTCCCCAATGACCGTGAAACCAAGGTCCCATAACTACAGTAGTCTTCGTTTCAGGGCTTTGACGGCTGAATGCTTCATAAGTCTTCCACGCACCATAGCAATCTTCGGCATCAAATAGACCACCTACCACCATGATTGCCGGTTGAACATCCTTGACATGAGGCAATGGATTGCGTTCTTCCCAAAACTGATCTAAATCAGGGTGTGCATACAAATCATTCCAAAAACGAATGCTATCCCCAAAATAATTGTTCTTGATATCGGTCAAAGACCCGGCATCTAAGAAAAATCGATACGCATCAGGACCAAAAGCCGTGGACTTCCAGCTAAATTCTTTCGTTGGCTTGGGGCGAGGCCTACCAAAATTCAAATAAAAATTGAATCCATCCAACAGCGCAAGTGCGCCATTATGGTGAAAATCATCGCCTCTATACCAATCTGTTACCGGCGCCTGTGGGCTGACAGCCTTCACAGCCGGGTGACCCGACAATGCAGCTACTGTCGAATAATAGCCCGGATAAGAAATACCCATAATACCTACTTTCCCATTGTTGTTATCGATATTATTAATCAACCAATCCACCGTATCATACGTGTCTGTCGTCTCGTCAGTAGTCCTATTATCCCTCTTATTAGCTACTATCGGTCTAATATCCTCAAATTCTCCCTCACTCATAAATCGCCCTCTGACATCCTGTGACACAATTATATAGTTATCCCGTAGATAGTAGTTATAGTAATTGTCATACAACTTGGCATATTCGTCCTGCCCATAGGGATAGCAGGAATAAGGCGTCCGCCGCATAATAATAGGATGCGCCTCGGCCAGGTCTTTGGGTATATATATACTTGTAAAAAGTTTTATTCCATCTCTCATAGGTATCATAACTTCCTTCTTGGTATAATTCTGCCTAAACCACAGTGAATCCTGAGAGTTTTGAGCATGAGTCGAAGCCCACACACAATGAATTATAATGATAAGGAAAAACCATTTTCCAGAAAAATTCAATCGTCCAAAATCGATATTTCTGTGGTGGGGTTGAAGCCTATTCCAAATATTTGTCATTCCTTTTGATTTTTTAAACTTGTATAATGTCTCCTACTTTGACTTTCATTACCTAATTCAAACTTTATGTTGAGTTGGATTCTAAATTACCATCCTTCTTTTGAAATGATGGATTTGCTTGAGTCTGTTCATAAAAAATAAGAACACTCATCAAATATAATGATATCCACAATAAGAAAGCCAATGATTCATGGAAAAAATGAGAAAACTTTCCGATATCATAATACTTTGCGAGACTTTGTGCCATACTTTGAGATACCTTTGTGGTTTCTTTTTTACCACAATGCCACACAGTGTTTTACATAAGGTTACATAGTGAAAATTACTCTATGAGACTCTGTGTCCTATATTTTTAGGTCACAGAGTTACACAGTGGACTACACAGTGTTACTCAGTGACAAAAACTCTGTGGTACTCTGTGTCCTATATTTTGAAGTCACAGGGTTACACAGTGTTTTACACATGGTTACACAGTGAAAGCTACTCTATGAGACTCTCTGTCCTATATTTTTAGGTCACAGAGTTACACAGTGGACTACACAGTGTTACACAGTGAAAAAAACTCTGTAGTACTCTGTGTCCTATATTTTGAAGCCACAGGGTTACACAGTGTTTTACACAGGGTTACACAGTGAAAATTACTCTATGAGACTCTGTGTCCTATATTTTTAGGTCACAGAGTTACACAGTGGACTACACAGTGTTACTCAGTGACAAAAACTCTGTGGTACTCTGTGTCCTATATTTTGAAGCCACAGGGTTACACAGTGTTTTACACATGGTTACACAGTGACAAAAACTCTGTGGTACCTTTGTGGTTTCTTCTTACCGCAATGTCTCGCAATGGTTTACGTAATGTTGCACAATGTTTTATACTTCAAGGAAATTGTTGAAGGATATAAGCAACTGCATGCGAATCATATCGTCCCTTTGTGTAAATATGTATATTAATCACGATACATATAATTTGTTAATTTTTTAAATTTTAGAATAATCTGATTTATTTTAAGTATCTTCGCAAAATTAAATAATAAATAAATATCATCATGAAAAACTTTAGACAAGCAGACAAGCAGACAAGCAGACAAGCAGACAAGCAGACTTAATCTTTTTATTTTAACAATTATGTCGCTTTTCTTCTATGTTGGTTGCCAAAAAGAAATGGATAATCACCATTCCAAGGCTGAAAAAAATAAGTTGGTCGCTCAGACCGTAAAAAGAAACTACGATCTCGTAAAAGCTTATAATAAGGGTAAAATTATTGAAAGATCCGGGATGTCTTATACATTGGATGAAGCATTGGAACAGATTGCACAATTGTATAGCTATGCTTACGGTGACTTTTCCGTTTTATCCGATTCAACCTATGTTTTTACCGATACTGTTACGATAACATTTTCACAAACTCCCATTGAAACAACTGACTTTGTCAACATGACCATATCCATCGGCAACGGTTATTCCGTACAGACAAAACCAGAAGATAAACTCACATTCCCTAATCCTATAAACTAAATACAATGAGATACTTATCCCTAGTAATCTGTATATTAACAGCTGTCATAGGTAGCCTTTACGGTCAAAATAAGCCTTTTTTTCTTGATTTAAAAAATAGTAGTGTTGGACTGTATTATTATCAAACTGCTACCTTCTGTACCAATGTCAATCAGGATGAAGTGATCTATATTAATAATAGCGATAAAGTAAATCCTCCTATTCTAGAAGATTATTTCTCAAAAATTATTCACAGTAAAAAGAATGGCCATATTATCAAAGAAATAAATTTAGACGAAGGTGACAGAAGGTGCATTAGTTCATTTGGAACAAACATCGGCAACCAAATATTAGTCATGTCTTATACTCATTCCTCCGACTCCATTTATTTGAAAGTTAGAAATTATGACAAAAGCTTGAATCTTCTTACTGCTCATGATTTTCCCATCACCACTTTTAGTCCTGAAAAAACTAATTTAGTTAATAGTTACGTTAATACAATGCAATGTAAAGATGATAATGGCAATACATATATATTACTTATATCATTATTAGATGACCGGTCTGTTCAATGCCTTTCACTAAGACCGGATGGGACAATCATAAAGTTTGCTTTTTTTGAACTTCCTATAGGTGATACAGTAGCCGACGGTTTATATTATGATAAGTTCGAAAAGAATATTGTCCTTATTAATTCCAATAGTCATAAATTAGTCATAGACAAAGACTTCAAAATAATTAAAATAGTTGATCTGACTAAAGACAATGACCCACTTCACGTTCACGATACCATCTCGGGTTGGACAATGTGTTATATCAATGCCGACGACACCATTGTCCGATTAGACAAGGCTCAATTTCATTTTAATCACAATGAGCCTGATAATTACTATTATATCCAAGGAATGGTGTTATCTTATGCTGATCGCAATGGAAACATAGCACAACCGATTTATTTAGAAGAATTAATAATTTCTCCTGAATCTGAGGGTATTCCACGATTATCGGGCGGATTGTTCTATCGGGACAGCTTTTATTATACTTATTTTGAATATTCTTCTACCGCTTTTCCTTTTTATACCGGCAATAGAACCATCCTCTCCAAGTTTAACCGGAATCTCAATCTCGTGGATCAGGCGATTTTTGTTGTTAATCCCGATTATCGACTCTTCACGGTGTGGGCAGAACTGACGGAAGACAACAGTTTTATTGGCAGTGGATTTTATTACAATGTCGCCAATGCTGACCCTTTTAACGATGCCGGAAGCTTTGTTATAGGTTACAATGCAGATGGGACACCTCCTACCCTCCAATCGCATTCACCTTTCCTTCAAGCCATCTTCGTCGTGAAAGGCAATCCTACTTCGCAGTATCTGGTTATCGAGACCGACGAAGCCAAAGCCCAGAACTATGAAGTCAAAATATTGGACACACAAGGAAAGCCCATAAAAAGCTCTTCCTCCTGGTCACAAGGAAGGATATCGATAGACATGAGAGGAGAAAAGCCGGGCGTCTATCTTTATCACATTTTTGATAATGGAAAGCCCGTCACAGGTGGAAAATTTGTTAAAATATAGGAAATAATGCCGATGTGATAGTTGTTTGAGACAATGTCACACAAGGTTTTACACAGGGTTACACAGTGAAAATTACTCTATGAGACTCTCTGTCCTATATTTTTAGGTCACAGAGTTACACAGTGGACTACACAGTGTTACTCAGTGACAAAAACTCTGTGGTACTCTGTGTCCTATATTTTGAAGTCACAGGGTTACACAGTGTTTTACTCAGGGTTACACAGTGAAAGCTACTCTATGAGACTCTCTGTCCTATATTTTTAGGTCACTGAGTTACACAGTGGACTACACAGTGTTACTCAGTGACAAAAACTCTGTGGTACTCTGTGTCCTATATTTTGAAGCCACAGGGTTACACAGTGTTTTACTCAGGGTTACACAGTGAAAGCTACTCTATGAGACTCTGTGTCCTATATTTTTAGGTCACAGAGTTACACAGTGGACTACACAGTGTTACTCAGTGACAAAAACTCTGTGGTACTCTGTGTCCTATATTTTGAAGTCACAGGGTTACACAGTGTTTTACACATGGTTACACAGTGAAAGCTACTCTATGAGACTCTGAGGTCATGCACATTCCCCTACTCGAAAGACGGAGTTGTGCACTGTCGCTAACGAATTTTTATAACTAATTGATAATCATCAACTAAAATTAAGGTTAGTCAGAATGCCTTTGGTCTATTACGGATATCCTTTCGGTATTAAAAGTCAATTCGGTATTATTGTCAAAACTATTTTCTTTTTATAGAATTCGAGGTAATATTCTCAGAGTATTCTAAACCTTGTAATGCAAAATATGTTATACGAATTGTAAGAGTCAAATCGGTATTATTCAAATACTAGAGAAAAATGGTGTGTTCAAATACAATAGAACTCGCTTTTTCGACATAATTTATTCATTTGATATCTATTATTTTACATATCAGCGTAAGAAGCAGAAAACATTTAAACCTTTATCAATAACCGAAACAAGTTTTCATGGCATTTAAAATAAAGAAGAAAAATCCTTTGTGGTCTCCGATGGTTATTTTTATGCCATTAGCCTTGATATTTGGCATCATAGGATTTTTGAGAAATCTATTGTATGACAAAAAGGTCATTAGGCCGGTTCGCTTTGCTATACCCACTATAGGAGTGGGCAATTTAGCTGTTGGCGGCACAGGAAAGTCACCACATATCGAATACCTTGCCAAAATTCTATCACCTTATATAGAAGTAGCATCATTGAGTAGAGGTTATGGCAGAAAGACTACCGGAACCTTAGAAGTAATGGGCAATTCATCTTCATATCATGTAGGCGATGAACCATTGGTATTAAAAATGAAGTTCCCTAATATTGGCGTCTTTGTCGGCTCTAATCGTGCTTTTGCCGTACCGGAATTGGTAGGAAAGCGACCCCAGACCAATGTAGTTTTGCTGGATGATGTCTTCCAGCATCGTTCAGTGGAAGTATTTGAAAATATGTTATTGACGGAATACAATCTACCCTTTTATCAGGACTTTTTACTGCCCGTAGGTGCCTTGAGAGAACTGCCTACGGGTGCAAAGAGGGCGAATACTATCATAGTGACAAAGTGCCCACCATCTATTTCACCCGATCAGGAAAAAGATATTATCGCAAAAATAAAGCCCAATATCAATCAAAAGGTATTTTTCAGCACCTTCGATTATGGCTTACCATATCGTCTTTTTCAACCAACTTCCCGCATTAACCTTAATAAGGACATGGAAGTTGTACTATTTTCAGCCATTGCAGGGACAGATTATTTGATGGAATACCTGAAGAATAGGGTCAACATGATTCATTCCATTGAGTTTTCCGACCACCATTACTTTACTGCCGATGAGATTACCCAGCTACATAAAACCTTTTCAGACCTAAAAGCAAACAATAAAATTATTCTAACCACCGAAAAAGATGCGGTTCGTCTTGCTTTGCTAAGAGATCAGATAATTGCGCTTCAATTGCCCATATTTATTTTACCCATTGAAGTCAAGTTCATAGGAAGCAATGGCGACCATTTTGATTCTTATATTAAAAACCGTCTTCTTGAATTCGAGGCTTAGTAAAATCAACTCTTTAAGGTCAATAATGATACGGCTTCGATGTGATTGGTCTGGGGAAACATATCCACAGCTTGCAATTTATCCAAACGGTATTTAGCGGACAGCATTTCTACATCTCGTGCCAAAGTAGCCGGATTACAACTGATATACACGATTTTTGGACATTCCATTTGAAGCAGTGTGTTGACGGCAGTAGCGTGCATTCCCGCTCTTGGGGGGTCGGTAATGATGACATCCGGAATGCCATATTGTTCAATAAAATTGGTATCTACTACATCTTCCACATTGCCCACGACAAAGTCCACATTGTCAATCTTATTCCAGCTTGCATTCGCTTTGGCGTCATCGATAGCAGGAGCAACATTTTCCACTCCGACGACCCTGCCACAATGCTTTGCCGCATAGAGGGCAATACTGCCCAAGCCTGTATAAAGGTCATAGACTAAGTCGTCAGGACGCAATGCTGCAAACTCCAATGCTTTATCGTACAGTCGAATTGCCTGTCCGGTATTGGTTTGAAAAAACGATTTTGGCCCCAACTTATACTTCACATCGCCCAACTGCTCTACAATGTAGCCCGGACCGTAAAATACTTCGATGGGTAAGTCAAGAATCGTGTCATTGGCCTTGGGATTAATGACATACAAAAGTGTCGTGATATCAGGGAACTTTTGCATGATAGCATTGAGGAGCTTATCAATCGACTCATCCTCCTTGTAGTGAAACGATAACACCACCATGACTTCACCCGTAGAGGTCGTCTTTATGATCAAATTCCTTAAAAAACCTTCCCTAGCACGGACATTGAAAAACGTCCAACCCTGATTAATGCAGAAATCACGGACGAAGTTGCGAATAGCATTAGATGGATCAGGTTGCAACAGACATCGTTCTATATCGACTATTTTATCGAAAGCTCCCGGACGGTGCAATCCCAGACCGGGTTGGCGCAACACATCACCATCCGGACTCATTTCATCCATCGTCAACCACCTTTTATTGGAGAAGGTAAATTCCAATTTATTTCGATAAAAATAGGGTTCTTCACATCCCATAATGGGCAAATATTCTTCCGGCTCAGTCTTGCCGATACGCCGCATATTTTGAATAACCTTATTTTCCTTCTCCCGTAGCTGTCCGGAATAGTCAAAATGCTGCCATTTGCAACCTCCGCACACACCAAAATGCTTACATGGCGCATCAATTCTATCCTTTGAAGGCTTAATCATTTGATGCACCTCACCGTAATAACTGCCCTTCTTTTTATTCTTAACCAGCACATCTACCACATCACCCGGCACAGCGCCATCTACAAAGCACACCAAACCATCATCTGTCCTGCATACAGAATTACTGTCTTCAGCAATGCCCGTAATAGTGCGGTCGGTTAGAATAATTTGATTAAACTTTTTTACTTTTCTTGCCATCGTTTGACGTTAAGGATATTTAAAGGGCGCCTGATAACATTGAAGTAAGCGCATTGATATTCAGACCTACTACAAAATTGTGGGTAAGATATTTGCCATTTTCAAAAATCCATAGATAATCGAGTCGCATCATGCGGAAGGAAGAAAAACCAATACGGTCTATTCCCGCACTGAGCTCTATTCTTGTTCCATACTCAGGTGTAATCATTCCGTTGATGGCTAATACTTCTTCAAAGCCCGTTTTATTGAGCAAAGGGATTTTATTGAAAAGAAATCCCTTGAGATTCCACTCGGCAAACCAAGATAAGTATTTATCATTGGTACTATATTTGTAATAAGAAAATCTTTTATACGTGTCAATATAAGAATTGGTACTCTTAACATATACCAAGTTACCCGGAAAATGGGCATAATCTATTTTATAAATCGGCTTTTTCCCTACAAAAATACCGGAATGGATATTGCCATTGACAACACCCAAGAGACTGAGTGGAATCTGGATTTGAGTAATGTCTAATCCCAATCGGGTATATCGTGCGTCTTCGGCTTGAAAAGCCCATGCCTGTGTGGCTGACACCTCAAAAGTGGGCTTACTGGATTGAATAATGAATGATTCATCCGTCAGTTTAATAACCTTGTTGCCGGGATGCCACTTCACAGCAAAACGTGATGTATAGGCATTGCTGGAAACATTGATACCGTCTAATCCCCATGCTTCGGGATAGTTAAAAGCATATTTTTCCTCCTTCAATCGAAAGCTATAATTGGTATGATTCAGCAAACCTTCCCTATGTTGAGCCTTTACATCGACTTCAACACTCCAGTCCAACGATACTTTAGCTCGAGTGCCTAGCGATACATAAGTATTGTCGTAAAAAAGAATGTGATTCCGCTTGAAAAACAAACTCGTTATTTCATTTAATAAAGGAGTAATAGGTTCCAACGTATTATAGTTGTCGGCAGTATTCCCTGCAGAAAGATTAATACTATATGGGCGCAGACCTGATTGAGACCAGATGACCTCTCCTTCATATCGCAACTTCTTTTCAGCAAAGCCGTATATTGGTCGGGCTGTTATGGACAAGTTGTGTTGTCGCTCTTTCCAGTTTTTCTTAAAAGTGAAGTCCGGCCTGATAGATAAACCTTGAACCGCATCAAACCTCAATCCCATCAATAAATTGCCCGCTGACAAGGAATAACCATCATTGGTATTGCGATACGTATATCGACTCAATAGATTGGTGAATTTAAACTTATTGGCGACATGATCCATAGAGTCCAGATATCGGGGTGACAATCTAACCAATGCAATGCTATCCCGCTTTTGATAGTCAAAGGCCTCTTCACTTGTAAGTTTGACTGGTCGAAGTGTATCCCAGTAGGCGTTGCTTTGTTTTGCAGCAAGTTTGTCAAATTCGATGATAACCTTCTTGTCTTCCATTTTATAATCCTTGTCAAGCAACTGATAATCTTGATACATACCCAAAAAGCTCCCTTCAAACTTGAGGTTGAAAAAGCCTGCTTTAAAGGAAATGAGTTGAGACAAAGGCATCCATTTTTCAAAGTTATCAAGATGGAGAAAAGACTGTTTGATGGTCAGTGTATCCATAAGCTCTAAGCCAATATTAGATCCACGTGTATATAAATCTACTTGTTTTAGTGTAAAAAAATCGTCGGCAATATAGATAAAACCAAAAAGAACGGGTTCTTCATTACGGCGAGGTATGACTTTAATTTTATATATCTTTTGAGATCCTTCAAAATAACTGCCTTCTAATTGATAGTTGTAATATTGAAATGCTGTATTGCCAATGGGATTGATGATTTTATTTTGAAAATTAAGGAAATTGTTATTAAAATCAATGTTGAATATTTGAATAAAATTCATCGCAATGCCCTTGGGATCACCACTCCTACGGGAAGAAAGTATCCGTTCTTTTTTTTCATCTCCAATCTTAGTATATTCGGTCAATGACTCTGCGAGATATATAATAATATTACCGGACGAATCCCTGACTTCCGTTGAATCCACTGCTCCAAAAGAACGAAGTTTGTCAAAGCTATTCTTGGCAATAATAAGTCCTTTGGTATAAGCTGTTGTCCGAAAATGATCTGATATCTGTGACAGTTCTTTTCTTTTTTCAATAGCCTTCCGTATTATAGGAATAGCAGGATTTTCACCCGATTTGATGACCACTTCAGCCATTTCGATGGATTCCTCCATTAAAGTTATTTTCAACCTGGCATTGCGCTTTGAACTGACTACTTTCGTTTTACAACCTACATAAGAAATAACTAAAGAAAAGGTGTCGGCAGTAGAACCTATCTTAAAATAACCTTCCGCATTGGAAGTGGCACCCTTTGTTGTATTCTTAAGTAATATAGCTGCGCCGGCCAATGGCTCATTATCTTGATTGGTGATGATTCCTGAAACTTGTGCATCCAACCCAATCGGCAATATTATAATAATAAATAATAAATAATATATTGATATTCTGAACATAAACACAAATTCCAAAAGTGCCGCAAAGATAGTGAAATTCAAAGGTTATTGGAAGTAAAAAGATAGAAATATTGAAATAGCTCCTAACCACCAACCTCCTAACCACCTAACTCGCTAACAAGCTAACACGCAAACATGCTAAAACGCCAACCCCTATAACGCTAACACGCCAACCACCTAACACGCTAACACGCCAACCACCAACCTCCTAACCCCTAACACGCTAAAACGCCAATACGCCAACTCGCTAACACGCCAATACGCCAACTCGCTAACCCCCCAACACGCCAACACGCCAACACGCCAACTCGCCAACTCGCCAACCCCTATTTAACCTCAAATTCAATCCGCCTATTTCTTTGTCGTCCTGCTTCCGAATTATTGGCCGAAACAGGTCTTGATTCACCATAACCCTTAGCGAGCAAGGATTTTGCCGGGATACCAAGCTGTATCAGCCTTTTTACTACGGCATCGGCTCTTTGTTGAGACAAAAGGATATTACTTTGTTCCGTCCCTACATCGTCAGTGTGACCATTAATTTGGACAATTACCGAAGGGTTAGACTTCATCAATTGAGACAAAATATTTAATTCCACATCAGAAATTGCCGACAATGAAGCACTTCCGCTTTCGAAGTAAATATTTTTCAGGACAATAGGACGTCCTTTGCTCTGTGAGATCTTATTCATCAAATATGTTGAAATATAGGGCTTGTCCACATCGCCACTATCGGGCAGATTGATAGCCTCCGAAACAAATAGATATCCGGGAGTATTAATCTGGATGCCATATAGGTTACTTGTCGGCAGACAGACAAGGGTCGAGCCATCATCAGCTGTAAGACCTTTATAGTAAAGCTTACCTGTGTGAATATCGGTTACCTGAACTTCACCTTTCAATGGTTTTTTGGATATTGAATCTAATACAAAAGCCTTGAAATACGAAACAGAAAGTGGTCGAATATCCCGATCCAGATCAAACCAATAAATATCAGTATCCTGCATCCCATCCGAAGATATCATAGAATGTGGCTTGACCGTTGTGTAATAAGCTTTGTTGCCGAAAGTATTGACCACCATAGCGCCATCATTGCCGGTCGTATTGATGGGATAACCTAAATTGACGGGATCACCCCAGGAATCATCCTCTTGTCTCCTACTCACGTATAGATCCGTCCCACCCATGCCTGGCAAGCCATCTGACATAAAATACAATGTCCTATTATCAGGGTGAATAAATGGACTACCATCATTTTTCAATGTATTGATGGGTGACTTAATATTGATAGGGACTGACCATTTTCCAGCATCATTCTTCTCTGAATACCAAATATCTTTGAATCCATACCCTCCCGGTCGGTCGCTTGCAAAATATAGGGTTCGCCCATCAGCACTCAGTGAGGGTTGACTTTCCCAACCCGGTGTGTTTACCGGGCTGCCAAGGTTCAATGGAACAGACCATTCACCTTGTTGGAAATAAGAGATATACAGGTCGCAGCTGCCCATTCCGTCCGGTCTATTACACCCTGTAAATACAATGGTTTTACCATCGGCACTGATACAATGGCCTGCTTCATTATAGTTCTCTGTATTGATGGCATCCAGAGGTAGCGCCAGGCTCCATTCCTGATTTTGATATTCTGAAAAATACAAATCTTCCTGTCTATCTACCATACGTGAGAAAATAAGCAATTCGCCATCAGCGCTGATAGAAGGGAGATACTCAGGAGCCCCGGTATTAATATTTCCCGAAATAGGCTGTGGATTGAAGTTGCGAGGATGTTTCATTGCCTCAAGAGCAAATTTACTATTGGCAAGTTTAACATGCGCATCTTCCACCGATTTAGGATTTTTAATATCTGACTTTAGGTAACTTTCCAATTCAGGTATGGCTTTTGCAAAATTTTCCTGATTGTAGTAAATGGTAGCAAGGGTAAAATATACTCTTGCAGAAGGGTTGGGGTTGACTGATTTAATTAAGTTTAAATAATAAATGGACGAATCCATGTTCTTTTGGGTATAATAGATGCCGGCAAGCTCCATCATAGCATCCTGAAAGGTAGGCTCTCTGTCTAAAGCAGCCCTATATCGATCTTTAGCAGCGCCAAATGATTGCTTCATGGCCAATTTCCGCCCTTCATCAAAGATAGATTTCGTCGATTTATCAACCTCCTTTGAAGTCACAAAAGTCTGTGCACGAATAGAAGTAAAGACAATAAAAAAAACAAATAAAAATGCAAATCCTCTCACGATAAAGTAATGTTTTGTGAATACTGTTCCAACAAATAACGTGTCTCATCGAAGCCAAGTCGAAAAAACCAATCTAAAATTGAGGCCTCCGGATGAATCCCCCGCATCTTTATCGGCTGGAGCTGTTGAATCAAATCAGGCATTTCCAACACTTGTATTCCTTCTTGTATAAAATCGTCTGAATGATGATATTTATTGCCTCCCCGTCCACTTAAATATATGTTGCTTTGATATTGTTTCATTAAATCAGCAATCCTCTTGGAACCGGTGGTCAATACCGGTGTTTCACTGCTTAACCGAATAGGAGTATTGAGGTGAAGAATGTCCATCAGACGACGAATACCATACATATTAAAGGATCCAAGGTTTTTCTCTGACAAAAGTATCCATTCCTTAGCCAGCTCGAAGGTCTCTTCAAAAAATGGATACTGCCTATAACTGTCTGTAAGTTGTTTGAGCGCCTTATGTTGCCATACAGCTGGATTTTTCAAGTCAATACGGTTAATGATAGAAAACGTATCAGCAGTATCAATGGGTAAAGTAAACCATTGTAAACGATCGGAAAATCCCGGTTTCGCGATTTTAGTCCTCCGCGTATAACCTCGCCACTGCAACTGAACATCGTCTAATATGATGAAAACATCGCACAACCGCATCTTGATGAAATACCCAATCCAAGGAAAAAAATTAGGCTGGTGGACTGCTGATATATACTGATAACTATTTGACAAAAAAGTATTTTCGACAAATTTAATCGTTTTATGGGAAAGTCGAACATTTAAAGAATCATAGAAACTTAGAGCAGCGCCAGCAAAATAGTATGTATTAATTTACCCGTCCGGCTTCCGAGTAATAACGAGCATAATACGGTTCTGAGAGAGAAGATATCATCACCCCTCGCTTTAAAGTGGCATGAACAAAGTAGCCGTCACTCAAATATACGCCGACATGAGAAACCTTATTGCCATTTATTTTAAAAAATACTAAATCGCCTTCACGCAGCTCATCCCGCTCTATTCTCTTACTTTTGATTGCCATTACTGAAGAAGGACCCGTAAAATTCTTATGATAAACTTCACTCATGACGACAGATGTAAATCCTGAACAATCAATACCTGACTTACTCTTGCCCCCAATACGATGTGGCACACCCAACCAATCATTGATCAACTTGACCAAACTTTTATTATTAGAAAAATTGTCGGCAACGACATAATTGTCTCTATTAACCTCTAATTGTCCAGATGATGACTTTTCAACAACCTTACTCTTCTGATTTCTTTCAATTTTCGGACGATCCGTAGGTCGATGTGTTCGCTTGCTCGAACTACACGATGCAAGTAGTGTTGTTGCAAAAATTATACAAAATAGCTGTTTATTCATTGATCCTTCTCCACTTATAAATAACGACTTTCATTCTTGAAATGTAACTAAATCATCTTACACATACAAGTCGTTTGAGCTCAAAATATTTTTATAAATATCATATTAAATACAAAATTAATATATTATCTTATATTTAGCAAATAATTAAATGTTAAAATTGTTTATAATATAAAAAATTTATGTTTAAAACTCCATGAGAGAGAAGTCAAAATTTGAAAATAAGCTAATTAATCATAAAAATTAATTGAAAATGGATTTTTGACCTATAAATTTCACAGGCATACAATGAAATAAATATTACCTTTGGGCTGCAATTTGGTTTCCGACGACATACAATCGAAGGAATTAAATGGGAACCGGGTGTAAATCCCGGGCAGTTCCCGCTGCTGTAACATTCGTTGTTATTAAGAAACAACCGGAGAGGCCTACATGCCACTGTTTGATAAAAATGGGAAGGCGCCGACCTGATGAATGAAGCCAGAAGACCTGCCACTTGCACTATGTTCAATCTTTCGGAGAAAAGGATTGGGATATACGGTTGGATATCTTATTCATTTCCTGTATTATTCTATCATTCTTCAGAGATAAAATATTATTAATCAATGTCTTAAAAGGTATCAAAAAATTTTATCTAATGAAAAAAATTCTTTATTTTTTATTTGCAAGTGTGATCTTTGTAAGTTGTGGCAAAGATGAGCCTATTGTAGTGCCCGGATTGTATGACAAAGGTGTTTTCGTAGTCAATGAAGGACCCTTTGGTTCAGGGACAGGAACATTGACATTTCTGGGCGACAACAACGAAGTCACTCAAAAAGTCTATGAAAAAGCGAATAACAATTTGCTTATTGGCAATGTGGCTCAATCCATGATTTATCACAATGACCGTTATTATATTGTTGTCAACAATGCCAATAAAGTCATTGTAACAGACAAAGATCTGAAAGCAATCGGTGAAATAACCGGTATCACAGGTCCCCGCTATATCGTAGCTAAGGGTGACAAAGCTTATATTTCTGAATGGGGCACCAATTATAGCAACGGTGCTGTCGCTGTTGTCGATCTCAATACCCTCAAAGTCACTAAAACAATACCTACCGGAAATGGCCCTGAATATTTGCTCATCGATGGCAATCAACTCTTTGTTCCCAATGGCGGCGCTTATGATGCCACGACATACGCCAATCTTCCGGATTCAACCGTTTCCGTCATCGACTTGAATACCGAATCCGTATCTAAAACCATACCCGTAAAATACAACCCCAACAGCATTGCTAAATACCAAGATGGCTACCTTGTCTCTTCAGCCGAAAAGGAATATCTGGCCGGTAATGGAAAAATTTACTTCATCCATGGAAGTGAATATTCTGCTGTAGAAACCTCTGGAACGACAGCCGGAAGCTATGGAAAAATAAGAAGAATTGATGACACCAAAGCTGTCGTCATTGCCAACTTCTCCGAAGCCAACATCATATCGTATAACACATCGACAAGAACTATTACGTCCTCCTCACTGGGAACAGCCTACGCTACTGACTTCGATTCAAAGCGCAACAGGATCTACGTGGCGGATGCCAAAGACTTCTCCTCAACTGGTGAAGTAAAAACCTTCACGGTAGATGGTAAAGTCGATAAATCATTTGAAACAGGCATCATCCCAACTAATTTCTGCTTTAGATAATTGATTGCCTGAATATTGCGGCTGACAGTATGATTGTATTATATAATCAGGCTGTCAGCCCTTTTTTCTCTTTGAGTCCTTTTATACCAAATTTATTTATAAATTAGTCCAACATATTTTGGTATTCCCGAAAAACGGGATTTCCTAAAATCAAAATGCTCCCGAAGCTTCGGGATGATAGTCGTTTAGGCCAATGTAATTGGACTATTACGAATATCCAATCGGTATTATCACGATAGAAAAATGCAGAAACGATTCGTACATCGGGATTATCCTTATCATCAGCACCTTTCGGTTTGGGAAAAAATCAATTGCTAATTTCGGGTTGGATCTGCTGAAAACCCATTCTCTTACTTTCTAATTCTATCCGGAGCAAATCAATAATTCCCTCTGAAATCCATGACTATACGGAGATTCATCAATTGGGGTGTTGTGCGCTTGAAGAAAAAACGAACCTCAGCGTTGACAATTCCATCTTTCAAAAAAGGCTGCGCATCAAAGCTCGTTGGAATCAATCGCAACTCACCATCCACAGTAGTGGGTATGTATTCAATATAAAAGGCTTCCGGCTTATCTTTTACATTGGTATTGGTATAGATACGCACCGAAACCTTGTCCACAAAATCAAAGTCAACATCATTGTATATCGATGAAATAACAGCACTTTCCGGAACAAGCGTTATCTTCGTTCCGGCCGGTACATTCTGTTGATTAATAACCTGTTGGTAAAATGTAGGAATTTCATCCAACACAAAATAGTGCGCATTCAGATAATCTAATCCGGCTGGAACTTCAAAATTACGATCCAACCTAATTGAAAACTTACGACCTACTTCACCCTTGTCACATGACATAACTAATGATGCCAACAAAAAAAGAAAACCCAGATTAGCTATTTTGATTATCATACTACAAAGAACGTAATCTAAACCTTGAATGTTGGATTAAATTTTACAAAAGGTAATAACTACCATAAAAAAATGCTACAATATGCTTTAATCTTCTCGTTTATAGTTGATTTACTATTTATTACACATACAATAATTAATATATTTATAACAACAATTGTTGAAAATAAATCTTTAAAATCGATTATATTTATTCAAAAAATTAATTTTTTCACAAGGGTTTGAAATAATTATAATATTGTGGTATTATTGTTGGAGTAATGTATAAAGTTTGGTAATTATTAAAATATCATTTACATCATGGGTGAACATAAAGTCAATAAATTAAATAGTCAGGAAGAATTACAATTATTTGTCAAGCATCTGCTCAATGATGTCAAGGCATTGGAATTGATGTTAAAGCAGGATAGTTTTGAAAAAGACACGATGCGCATCGGGGCCGAGCAAGAAATGTTTATGGTGGACAACACCTATTTCAAGCCGGCGCTCATCGCGGTGGATGTTCTAAAAGAAATGGAAGAATACAAATGGGTTGGTACGGAATTGGCAAAGTTTAACTTAGAGACCAACCTTTCTCCAAGGGAATTTACGGGATCTTGTTTTAGTGATATGGAGAATGAAAACAATGAATATCTTGCCATCATACGCAGCTATTTAGAAAAATATGATGCCAAAGTAATCCTGACAGGTATTTTGCCAACGCTGAATAAATTTGACTTAAAACTCACCAATCTAACGCCTAAAGACCGATACTTTGCCTTGATGGAGGCTTTTAACAATATGCTCATTGGTTCAGGATATGAGCTTAGACTTCAGGGTATCGACGAATTGCTTGTCAAGCACGACTCACCACTCTTGGAAGCTTGCAACACAAGTTTTCAGGTACACATGCAGACCACTCCGGCCAACTTTGTCAAGCATTACAATATGGCACAGGCACTGACCGGTCCGGTAATGGCTTTAGCTGCCAATTCACCGATTGTCTTTGGCAGGAGGCTATGGCATGAATCCCGTATCGCCCTCTTCCAACAAGCATTAGACACCCGAGCATCAACAGAACACATGCGTGAGCGTAGCCCAAGGGTGAGCTTTGGAAAAGGATGGCTTAAAAAATCAATCTTAGAGATCTACAAAGAAGACATAAGTCGATTCCGAGTCATTATGACTGGCGACAACTATGACGATTCTTTAGAGATGGTTCATCAGGGTAAAGTCCCCAAATTGACGGCTCTTCAGATCCATAACTCCACTGTCTATCGCTGGAATAGACCATGCTATGGTATCAGTGACAATGGAATGCCACACTTGCGCATCGAAAACAGGGTTATCCCTTCAGGTCCCACTGTTTTAGATGAAATCTCCAATGCAGCATTCTGGCTCGGCGCTATGGCAGGGATGGATGACCAATACAAAGACATAACTAAACATATTTCGTGGGAAGATGTGCGCGACAACTTCGGGAAAGCCGCACAATTTGGTATCGACACCAAATTTACCTGGTTAAAAGATAAGAAAATAACCCCTTCAGAATTGACACTTCAGGAATTGATTCCTTTGGCTGAACACGGTTTAAAGCTTAAAGGTGTCAACGACGCTGATATCTCGCGTTACTTAGACGTCATCAAAGGTCGTGCTGACAAGCTCATGACGGGCGCACGATGGCAGCTCCGGGCATTTACATCCCTCATTAAGCACGTCACACGGGATGAAGCTATGGCAGTCCTTACTCAATCCATCATCAAAAATCAGGAACAAGAAATCCCTATCTATAAGTGGAAAGCACCCAAACTGAAAGACTTAGAAGAATACCGTCCGGGCACTTTGAAAGTAGAAGAATTTATGGAAACCGACTTATTTACGGTTCAAAGGGATGACCTCATCGAATTGGTTGCAGAAATGATGGACTGGCGAAAGATTAGGTATATGCCGGTTGAAGACAAAAAAGGTAATCTGGTAGGCCTTGTAACCAGTCGGCTATTGCTGCGTCATTTCTCCAACAAAAAAACCACACATCCCGGTGAGATTGTCACGGTCAAAGACATCATGATAACCAACCCAACAACTATAAGTCCGGATGCTACCATCACAGAAGCCTTAGAAACCATGCGCTCCTTACAAATAGGCTGCTTACCGGTAGTGGACCAAAATGAACTTGTGGGTATCATTACTGAAATGGATTTCCTACGGATAAGCAGTAGGTTGATTGACAGAATGGAATATATTGAAGACGATAGTGACAACCATTAAGGGAGCAACATCTTTACTACCATCGAATGAAATTTGAGATAAAAGGAAATTTGGTCGATTTAGAACGACGGTCTATCTATCCTGCCAGCATTACAATTGATGATGCTCACATAGTTCAAATAGAGCCCATTGACGCAAAAGTAGATGGTTATATTTTGCCCGGCTTTGTCGATGCACATGTCCACATTGAAAGTTCCTTGGTCGTTCCGTCCGAATTCGCACGGATGGCCGTCATACACGGCACCGTGGCGACCGTCAGCGATCCTCATGAGATAGCCAATGTGTGCGGTATAGAGGGTGTTCAATTTATGCTCGACAATGCGGAAGGCGTTCCTTTTTATTTTAATTTTGGTGCTCCAAGTTGCGTTCCGGCGACACACCACGAGACCAGCGGCGCCGATTTAGACGCCTCATCCTTGAAGCCACTTCTCGAAAACCCGAAAATTAAGTATCTCGCCGAGATGATGAATTTTCCGGGCGTCATCAACCGTGATCCAACCGTCATGGATAAAATCGCATTGGCACATAAGTTGGGCAAAAAAATAGACGGTCACGCACCCGGTCTCACCGGTGATAATGCCATTAAATATTTTGAAACAGGTATCACCACCGACCACGAATGCTTTATGCTGAATGAAGCACTTGAAAAACTCGCCCTTGGCGTACACATCCTCATACGAGAAGGTAGTGCTGCTCGTAACTTCGACACATTGATTCCTACCTTAGCACAATATCCGAAGCAAATCATGTTTTGTTCCGACGATAAGCATCCCGATAGCCTTCAGATCGGACACATCAACCAACTCGTCAGCAGAGCCGTGAAAGGCGGATATAACTTATTCGACACACTCCGAGCTGCTTGTATCAATCCTGTTATGCACTATAACCTTGAACATGGTCAGCTGAGACAAGGCGATCCGGCAGACTTCATTGTGGTGAACGACTTGAGGGATTTTAAAGTATCTAAAACATATATACGTGGCGAATTGGTGGCTCAAGAGGGCAAAAGCTATATCCGGAGACGCCCTATCGGATCCATCAATCAGTTTAACATAGAGCCTATCTCTATCAATAGCTTAAAAGATGAACTAAATGGACTAGTTCCCGTCATTGAATGTCTGGACGGTCAACTTATCACAAATCACCTTCAAGTCGATGCACCCCAATGTACTCCATCCAACGATATTTTGAAAATCGTCGTTCTCAACCGTTATGCTGCGGCTAAGCCTGCAATAGGTCGCATCAAAAATTTTGGTTTAAAAAGAGGAGCATTGGCTTCAACTGTAGCACACGACAGCCACAACATCATCGCTGTAGGCGTGGATGACGACTCTATAACTGATGTCATCAATGCATTGGTCGCTTGCCAAGGCGGCCTTGCAGCCACCGATGGCAACGAAATGGAAATCCTACCTCTACCGATAGCCGGACTAATGAGCAATCAAGATGTTTGGGAGGTTTCGTCAGACTATGCATCTTTAGATCAAATGGCTAAGGATTCTCTCGGATCAACATTACAATCTCCTTTTATGTCACTGTCATTCATGGCATTGCCCGTAATACCACATTTAAAAATGACTGATTTGGGGGTATTTGATGTAGATAAATTTGATTTTATTCAAAGCTGATACGATAATGATTAAATAATATTTATCAATTAAGGGATACTTACTATATTTTATTTAATTTCGTGTCCACACCTATTCAACCCACAATTAGTATAAGTCAAATGCGGAATCGATAAACTTTCCGATATCAAGGAAATTGCGGAAGGATATAGTCAACTGCATGCGAATAATATCTTCCCTCTGTGTAAATATGCACATTTAGGACGACATATATAATTTGTTACACAATGAAAATTACTCTGATACTCTATGTCTATATTTTGAAGTCACAGGGTTATTTTACAATGATTTCTGATTCAAATTGAATTCTCATTTTATATTTTGACCAAAAAAGTTGTCGTTGTTCTGGATTCGATTCCTGAAAAGCCGGAAATTGGTGTCTTCTGTTTGCCACTATTGCTTTCCGCTTTTTGAAATTGTTATAGTAGTCAGGAATTTCAGCAATCAAAATTTTTACAACATTTTCAATTTGAGCCAATCCTTCTGATTGCCAGGAATTTCTTTTGTTTTTCAATTCAATAAACAAAATCGTAGTATCGTATGTGAGCATACAATCGCAACGACTATCCATTTCGCCGTTTTGTCTGAATATGTCAACGCAGTTATCGATGGCTGTAACTAAAATATTTTTGCCTGTACTATTTAAAACAGTAGCATTCCAAATATCCTCATCTATTAATTTAATACGAACAGATGAAGAATCTTCTGCATCATATAAGCCAAATTTCATTTCATTTGTAGTATATCTGCAATCTTCTTTAAAAAATTCTACACTCATAAAATTTCCTCAATTTCTAATAACGAATCGAATAATTGATTGCCTTGTGCAAGAGATATGTTTAGAAAATTTTTATCAGAAGGAATGCCTTCAAAATTTCCAAGTTCCTTCACAGAACCATTTGTTTCGTCTAATTCATAAATAACTAATTCTTTTGGATTAACAGTAGAGCTTATAGGCACAATAGCATCTAATCTGTCTTTCAATTCTTTGGTAGTTATTTTCTCTTTTAACTCGTTTGCTTTAACTGCCAAAGAAATGTAATTTAATAAATAAGGGCTATGTGTGGTCATTATGAGCGTATTGTTGCCATAGTTAAACGCCAATAAGCTGTTTAATAACTGTCTTTGAGAACTTGGAAATAAATTTTGTTCAGGTTCTTCAACGATATTTACAAAATACTTGCTGACATATTTTTCATTGATTCTCTTTTCTTTTGCTCGTAATGTTTTTTCATCAAGTTTTTGCTTGTTCAATTCTTTCAATTCATTATTCCTGCGAATTGTTTGGTCCGTACTCAACAATTCTAACAATTTCTTTTCGCCTTGCTTTACAAATTCAATTAAGTACTTTGTAACCCAATATAATGGAACAATAGAATGAAAGCCACTTGATGCATCAGAAAGTTTTAGTCGTTTGTTATTAAATATCAAGTAATTTTCATCGTCTTTTGGCTCATAAACAATTTTGGTGTTGTTTATTGGTAAATCAATTGCTTTGTTTCTATGAGCAAGTTGAGCATTGCGAAATTCTATCGAATAATTTTTTAAACTTCCGATTATTAAGTCAGAAACTTTATTGATGTTGGAAATAGAACTCAAAAAATTACGCTCTGCAGGAACATACATAATTTTAGGCTGTTTAACAGATTTCTGATTTAATTTCGTTGCTTCAATACTTTTTTGGGATGTATTGTTAGATAAAACTAAACGGTAGGTATTTCCCTCATATTCGACTTGTGTTTCTGATTGCAAATAGTTTTCTAACCGATGAAATTCAATAAGTTCAATAAAATCGTGATGAGAAACAGGTGCTTTAATGTCACCTCGTATCAGTGCTTTTTCTAACCACATAAAAGCAGAAATCATTTTTGCAATCGTACTCTTACCTGAACCTTGATTACCTATAAACAAGGTAACTTTTTTAATGTCAATCCAACCATCATTGGTTTGATTCCCATCTATAATTGGGCCAAAATTCTTTATTTTGATTCTGCTCATTTTTTAAATCGTAAGTTTGGCAAATTTACAATTTTAAACCTTAACTTATTTATGCAAAAGCATTTTTGATAACTTTCATCTCAATTTAAAGTTTTGTACAACTATATCTAGGTTAGTTTTCTTCAGAGATGAGTCCTTACATCTATACTCTTTCTTTAATGTATGCCGTCTTTTTTCTTTCCAAAACACATAAAATTTGAATAAGTCTGTGGATTATTGCCCATTTGTTCTACATAGCTGTAACCCGAATTTGATTTATTTTAAGTAGCTTCGCAATACACAATGTCGATGTGAAAGACATTTTTCAACCAGGTAAAGCTTTTTGAAAAATTTATCTGCAATAAATATCCAAAAAAATTATTCTAACTGAACTATTTTTCTCGACTTAGAGTTATATACTTTTACATATCATCAATATTCTTATATAAAAAAGCGAAATACTTCTCAACACGGGAGGGATAATTCTGCGCTTTTATCGTATTATTGTAAAATCTTATAGCTAACGACATGGCCTCTTTTGCACATTTACATTGCCACACACAATTTTCTTTATTGGATGGCGCTTCGGATATCAAATCGCTCTATAAGAAAGCGGTTAATGACAAAATGCCCGGTATAGCCATAACAGATCATGGCAATATGTTTGGTGTTTTTAAGTTTGTTTCTGAAGCAAGCAAGTACAACATTAAGGGAGAAGCACCGGTAATCAAGCCCATCGTAGGATGCGAGTTTTATTTGGTAGAAGATCGTTTTAAGCGCCAATTTACCAAGTCGTTGAAGGATAAAAGGTATCACCAACTCATGATTGCTAAAAATGAAATTGGCTACAATAATTTATGTAAACTATCGTCATTGGGTTTTATTGAAGGCCTTTACGGCAAATATCCCCGTATTGACAAGGAGTTGGTAGAAAAGCATCACGAAGGGTTGATAGCTACAAGTTGTTGTCTCGGTGCGATAATCCCACAACTTATCCTTGCAGGCAAGATCGAGGAAGCGGAAGTTGAGCTACAATGGTGGATAGAACTCTTTGGTGAAGATTATTATATTGAATTACAGCGACATAAGATTCCCGATCAAGAAAAAGTCAATCAGGTTTTATTAAAATTTGCACAAAAATATAATCTAAAAGTGATTGCTTCCAACGATGCACATTATGTGGACAGAGAGGACAGCAACGCGCATGATATCCTGTTGTGCGTCAATACCAACGAAAAGCAATCTACTCCGAAAGCGGATGATTTTAATGTAGATGAAAATGACGGTCGGGGTACCCGATTTGCCTTTTACAATGATGAGTTTTATTTCAAAAACACCGATGAAATGAGTAGATTATTTCAAGATGTTCCACAAGCCATTGAAAACACACTTGATATCGTCGAAAAAGTCGAAGTTCTGGACCTTCACAAAAACATTTTGCTGCCGCACTACACTATTCCTTCTGAATATGCTTCACAAGATGATTATCTATATCACTTAACTTATCTTGGCGCCAAGGAAAGATATAAAGACGTCACTCCGGATGTAAAGGAAAGATTGGACTTTGAACTAAGTGTTATTCAATCAATGGGCTTTGCCGGTTACTTCCTCATCGTCGCTGACTTCATCAAAGCAGGACGTGATATAGGTGTATTTGTAGGCCCCGGCAGGGGATCGGCAGCCGGTAGCGCCGTAGCATATTGTATCGGAATAACCAATATTGATCCCATCAAGTACAACTTGTTGTTTGAGCGCTTTCTCAATCCGGATCGAAAATCTATGCCGGATATTGATACCGACTTTGACGACGAAGGCAGGCAAAAGGTCATTGATTACGTCATAGAAAAATATGGAAAAAATCAAGTCGCACAAATCATTACGTATGGTACCATGGCGGCTAAAAGTTCCATCAAGGACGTTGCCCGTGTATTGGATCTGCCCTTAGACCAATCCAATCAGCTCACCAAGATGTTTCCCGAAAAACTCAGCCTGACACTCAATAGGGTTCTCACTGCACCTCTTACAGGATCGAATAGCCTTGTAAGCGTCGAAGAGCTCAGTAAAGAAGATATTATTAAGGCGGAAGCGCTTAGAGATATACTTAATGATTCCAATGATCCACGTTCCTTGATTCTTCACGAAGCAATGAAATTAGAAGGTTCGGTTCGAAACGTTGGCGTCCACGCAGCCGGAGTCATCATTGCCCCCAACAACTTAATGGATATCTTACCCGTCTCTACAGCCAAAGATTCCGAGCTTTTGGTAACACAATATGATGGCAAAGTCGTCGAATCCGCCGGTGTCATAAAAATGGACTTCCTAGGATTGAAAACATTGAGTATTATCAAAGATTGCTTGCAATATATCAAGGAAAATCACAACATCGACATAGATATTAACACCATTCCATTAGACGACCGTGAAACATTCGAGTTGTTCCAAAGAGGCGACACCTTTGGTACCTTCCAGTTTGAAAGTGGTGGTATGAGGAAGTATTTGAAAGAACTACAACCCGACCGCTTTGAAGACCTTATTTCAATGAATGCCTTGTACCGTCCGGGTCCCATGGAATATATCCCTTCCTATATCCGGCGAAAGCACGGCATAGAGGAAGTCATCTATGATATACCGGAGATGGAGGAAATATTGAAAGAAACATTTGGCATCACTGTCTATCAAGAACAAGTCATGTTATTATCGCAGCATCTGGCAGGATTTTCTAAAGGAGATGCGGATGTTTTACGCAAAGCGATGGGGAAGAAGGATCGCAAGACGCTGGATTCACTCAAAGGCAAATTTATGGAGGGAATACAAGCCAAAAATATCAATGCACAAAATGCAGCTAAGGTTTGGACAGACTGGGAAGCATTCGCCTCTTATGCTTTTAACAAGTCCCATTCCACCTGCTATGCATTCGTAGCATACCAGACTGCTTACTTGAAAGCCAAATACTTGCCCGAATTTATGGCTGCCAACCTAAAGCATCAAATCAATATCGAAAAAATAACTCAATATATTGATCAATGTAAAGCCGGTGGCGTAAACGTACTCGGACCGGATGTCAATGAAAGTAAAATCTACTTTGCCGTCAATAAAAAAGGGGATATACGGTTTGGATTAAGCGCCATTAAAGGTATCGGCGAGGGTCCGTCACAGGACATCTTAGACTCAAGAGGAGACAAACCATTTGAAGACATTTATGACTTTGTAAAGCGCGTCAATAGCCGATCTATCAATAAAAAAACAATGGAAAGCCTTGTATATAGCGGCGCCTTAGATAACTTCGGAATAGCCAGGGAGGCCTATGTGTGTATATACAACAAAGATACAACCTTCATAGAGCAGTTGATTCGCTATGCGTCGGCCGTCAAGAATATTCAGGAAGGCAATACGATGAGCCTCTTTGGGGACGACATGGATCAAATCGTGCCAATGCCCCAACCACCTGAATATCCGGAATGGTCGCAAAGCTATAAACTTGAAAAAGAAAAAGAAGTGATCGGGCTCTATGCTAGCGGCCACCCCTTAGATCCGTATAAAATAGAAATAGATCGATTATGCAATTACCGACTTTCAGAAATAGAAAATATTGAAATAATAGATAATAAAATCTATGCCGCAGGAATAGAAAAAACAGGAAATAAAATCTATACTGCAGGAATATTAACCTCTGTGTATCATGGATTCAACAAACATGGAGCACCCTATTGTAAGTTTGAATTGACAGACTTTAACGGCAGCGCTACAATGTTTGTTAGCAAAGAATTATACCATAAGGCAAAGCCCTTCCTATATGAAGGAAACAAATTATTTGTACAAGGTATCTTCGATTCAAAGTACAAAGATGCTCCTCCGGAATTTATTATCACTGACATAAAGTTATTGGAAACAATTGGTGAATTGTACTTTAAGTCAATTACCTTAAAGGTCTCTGTCGATATGCTGACAGATGTTGTATTAAAAAGACTTACTGATTTTGTTTTGGAACAATCCGGAAATCAAAACTTAAACATAATGCTCGTAGATAATGATTCTCAAATTCAAATACGCATGAAATCCACTTTAAAAGTCGCTATCAACCAATTACTGATAGATGTCGTCACCGGTTGCGGGATGGATTATTTGGTAGAATTGAATTAATCCCGGTATGACAATAATCCATGTTCCGCTTTTGTTGATTGAGGACTGTGGGTATAATAGGAATTTAAGTTATACATATTGTAAAATTAAATAGCCCAAACTATTTTATTCATACATTTCTTTTAACTTTGTAAAAAATATGAATGTGACTATTCGAAAATATATAGTACCAATTATCCTCATAGGTATATTGATTGCACTTAATTCAACGGAAATCTTGGCACAGTGTCCCATGTGTCGAATGGCAGCCGAATCTAACTTAAAAAATGGTGGAAGCGCCGGAAAAGGCCTCAATGCGGGCATATTATATATGCTTGTTGTACCTTACTTAGTCGTTGGAACCATCGGATTTATCTGGTGGAAAAACCACAAAAGGCAATAAATAAAACTTCTTTTTTTGTAGCTATGAAATAAAGAGCCGGACTGATAATAAATATATTAGTCCGGCTCTTTTGTCTATCCCAAATTCATATTAGAGGCAAAAATATTGTCTTTAAGAGGAATTCGGGTTTAATTTATAAATATTTAGAATGTATATCTTGCTGCAAAACCTCCATTGATAAAAAATCGATTGTAATAGTCATACGGTTCAATAATTCCAATAGTCGGTCTAATATCCGCTGTCAAATTCAATGGAATATTGGCAAATTTATAATCCACACCTCCGGCAGCAAATATTCCTAAACCAAATCCTCGATAGTCAGAAGAAGAAGAAGAAGAAAATGAAGCAATGGCGCCACCTCCCACAAACCACTTCAAACCATCAACCGGAGCTATGTCAAAATGATGTTGGTAAGAACCGGCAACTGACATATTGAACCAATTATATCCAATTATTCCATAAGAACGGAAACCCGCATTTAATTCAATAGCTGCCGGATCTGAAATAAAGGTCTTATAAGAAGCTGATACCAAATCGTAATAACCGCTCCCAAACCTAAGTCCTATAGCACTTTTGTAGTCGCTTTGTGCTTGCATAACCGCAGAAAAAACAAAAATAATAGCTAATGTACTGATAATCTTTTTCATGTTTTTTTTATCTTTTAATTGTTTAAAATATATGAAAATCCTCATTTGGATGTTTCACTGATAATCTTCAACAAAGATAAAAACATATTTATTCGTATTATCAAAAAATTAATATTTATCTAAAAATAACCATCTAATGACACATTAATCATCTATTTCATATAAGAAAGAATCATGAATGAGCCTGGTTATACCCGAATTCTTATGATAGACCGAAATATGCGATTTCAACTTAGGTTCAATTGATAAACCATTACGTCATAATATCAATTTTTTGTTGACATATTGAATTTATTATAATTTATCATATTGTAATCATTTAAAATACGTATTAAATATTTTTGTAATGTGACAAACGCTTTCTATATTTGCACTTCATTATTCATCCTTTTGATAAAACCTATAGAACATGGCAAGTATCTTACTTATAGATGATGAAAGTAGTATCCGTCGAACCTTAAAGGAAATTCTTACCTTTGAAAAATATGAAGTAATCGAAGCCTGTGATGGCATAGAAGCCCTAGAAACAGTAAGCAAAAGAAAATTTGATGTCATATTATTAGATATTAAAATGCCCCGAATGGATGGGATTGAGGCTTTTGAAAAAATCAATGAACTGGCACCCGACACTCCAGTCATCATGATATCAGGACATGCCAATATCGATACTGCGGTAGATGCCGTTAAAAAAGGTGCATTTGACTTCATCTCAAAGCCACCTGATTTAAATCGTCTTTTAATTACTATCAGAAACGCCATCGATAAAAACTGTCTCGTCCAAACAACGAAAGTCCTCCAACACAAAGTCTCAAAGTGCAAAATGCCTGAAATGATAGGTAATTCACCGGCAATAGCAAAGATCCATGAAACCATCGATCGTGTTGCACCAACAGAAGCACGAGTCCTAATAACCGGCGGCAACGGAACCGGTAAAGAATTGGTTGCCAAGCTTATTCATGCCAAAAGCAATAGAAAGAACAACCCACTTATCGAAGTTAATTGTGCCGCTATCCCATCAGAACTCATAGAGAGTGAGCTTTTTGGACACGAAAAAGGCGCCTTCACCTCTGCCGTCAAACAACGCATCGGCAAATTTGAACAAGCCTCCGGCGCCACCCTCTTCTTAGACGAAATAGGCGATATGAGCTTAGAAGCGCAAGCTAAAGTATTAAGAGCACTTCAGGAAAAACGCATCACTAGGGTTGGCGGAGAAAAAGATATCCATGTCGATGTCAGAGTTATTGCAGCGACAAACAAAGATCTTTTAAAGGAAATAGAAGCCAAACGGTTTAGAGAAGATTTATACCATCGTTTAGCGGTTATCATTATCCGAGTGCCTTCTCTTTCAGAAAGACTAAGTGACATCCGCATATTGGGCGATTACTTTATCAATATAATCTGTTGTGAATACGGCATTCCGGCAAAGGTTATCACTACAGAAGCATATACCGTTCTTGAAAAATACAATTGGACCGGGAATATCAGGGAACTTAGAAACGTCATCGAACGCTTAATTATCCTTAGTGGCGAAAAAATTACAGCGGATGATGTTGTCAACTTTGTCCAAACCGATCCACACCGTAAATCTAAAAAGGTTACCGATCTATTCGAACAATTTCCCAACATTGAAGAAGTCCACAAATACATTGAGTCGGCATATACAGATTTCAAAGAACACCAGATTGAATAATAATCCTTCGGAGGAAGCTTTTTCCCTTTCAAAGTCGGTAATTTTGATTCATTTATATTACTTTTGATACAAAAATCAATTCGATTTATATAAAGAAGATATGTTGAGACTTAGTATATATCTGATTATAGGTACGTGCTTCACCATAGGTTTAGCGGCTTGCACCAAAGAGCTTGACAAGGATGCATCACAAAGGTATCAAGAGAAGTTACTGGATTCATACCGTTATTATCCTCTTCAAGTTGGCAAAAGTTGGACTTATAGCATAGACTCAACCTATTATTTCGACAATTTAGGCCAAATTGAAATAGAAAAGGTGAGTGGTATTTATCGGGAGACACTATTAGATACCTTTCGGGATGAAAGCAATCAGCTTGTGTATCGATGCTTGAAAGAGAAGCAAATGCCCAATCAAGGGTGGACAACTCTAAGGGTTTATAGCTTGACACGCACATCTACTGCCCTCATCCGAACAGAAGAGAACACTTCGCTTATCGACTTAATTTTCCCGATTAGCCAGAATACCAATTGGGATCCCAGAATATTAATTGACCCTAATGCCAACTATTTGATAAAAGGGAAAACAATCCAATTATTTAAGGATTGGCCTGAAGCCTATTTAGAACAGTTTACGACCCAAATTTTTGATGGGAAAGAGCATCAAGTATTCGATGTCATAGATGTTCTACCTGACGACAATATTATTCTGTATAAGTTTTCCAAGAGAAGGTATGCCAAAGACATCGGCATGATATCCAAGTCTCAGGCTTTTTTTACAACACAACGCATCGATCAATCTGATAAGCCTTGGCAGGAAAAAGCCGACATTGGTTTTGAGGCGGAACAGACTTTATTGGAATACCACTAATGGAGAAAAATCATATCAAAGAGTATCTGGCTATCGGTCAGGTGAGGAAAAGCCACGGCTTGGAAGGTGTAATCAAAATCGTTATTTATCCCAGAATGTTGGAGGCCGCCCTTGAAGCAGATCATTATTTTATACATACACAGGGTCAAAAACTCCCTTTATTTATAGAATGGATAGAAGGAGAAGGGGAAAATTATCAGGTAAAATTTGAAGATATTGATGACCCTCAAAGCGCAAGCCAACTTTCTTCAAAAGAACTTTTTATGTCAAAACAAGAAATTGCGGAAGTGACCATTCCGGCTTCTACACAATTACCCATCGATCATACAGACTTAAATGGTTATGAAATTCACGACTTAACTACCGGTATAAGAGTTGTCATAGAAGAAGTCATAGAAATGCCTTCTCAACTTATGGCGCAAGTATCCCTAAATCAGAAACCGTACTTGATTCCACTGGTACCTACTTTGATTGAAAGGATTGATGATATAACAAAAGAGATTGAAATACACCTTCCACATGGAATTTTTGAACTATAATCAACCAAATTATTAGAAAATCCTCAACCTATACACAGTCCGTGCATTGGAACGTCACCATACTCCACATTAGATGGTTTTTCAAAAACTTTACAGCTCAATTTTGGGCAATATACTTACCGGAAAATAAAAGGAAACGACATCCTCCTAAACCAATAATTTTGATGTTATTAGGCTATTTGAGCTACCAAAACAGGCTTAACGACTTCTTTTTCTTCAATGGCACTAAAACTATACCCTTTTTCGGTAAAATAGTCTAATACACGAGGCAATGCATATTCCAAATGGGATTTAGCTTTAATATTGTCATGAAACACTACAATAGAGCCTTCTGAAGCATTTGAGATTACGTTTTTATATACTTGCTCGTCACTTAAATTTGGATCAAAGTCACCGCTCAACACGTCCCACATTACAACCTGATAATGTTTATTTAGAAACTGAGCTTGTTTAGGCTTTAGCTTACCATAAGGCGGTCTAAACAAGACAGAATGACTAAGCTGAGCTGCCTTTTTGACATTCAACAAGTAATCTAAATTATCGGTCTCCCACCCATTTAAATGATTATATGTGTGGCTTCCGATCGCATGTCCTCGCTCAACTACTGAATGAAAGATATCCGGATACTTTCTTATGTTGTCTCCAACGCAAAAGAAAGTTCCTTTGGCATCATATTGTTCCAACACATCTAATACCCATGGTGTCATCTCCGGAATGGGTCCGTCATCAAAGGTAAGATATATTTTCTTCTCATTGTTATTAATATCCCATAAAGTATTGGGAAACAGCCTTTTGATAAATGCAGGAGTCTTGACCAGGTACATAATACTTGTTCTAAAATAGGATTAAAATTGTTGTTATCTGTTATGACGAAATCTATGCGATAAAAGTTGGAAAAACTTTCGATTATTTTCAATCATCACCTCTAAATAACCAATATGCAAATTCCGTGCCAAACATTGCAATTTTTATAAAATAATCCGAAAATATTATTTATATATTTCTGTTATACAAATAATTAAATACATATTTATATTACATGTGTAGTATTTTAACTACAAATCTTTTATATAGTATAAATAATTACATGTTTTATATAGTATTCAATACCGACAATTGAATCATTCTTGTTACTATAACCCAAGTTATTTACTAATTGTTAATGATTTCTATGACCGTGGGTTTGTATTAATTAGTTGTAACTTTGTTATTAGATTAGATTTCCATTCCGGAAGAAAAGAAGGAAGAAAATACCCGTAAATATTGAACAAAAGTGGAATAATACATGAAGGATGTTACTGATTTGATTGCGAGGATAATGATCTCTATTATATTTCTGTACGAAGCCTACGATTCTATATATTATTTCAACATGACCAAAGACACTATGCAGTTGTACGGACTCACATGGCGGCAAGATTTGTTGTTAATTGGAGCCATCATTTTGCTGCTACTTGGTGGTCTGATGGTATTGATAGGTTATCGCTCTTCATTTGGTTCTATTTTATTATTATTGTATTATATTCCGGTAACCTTCATAGTCCATTCTTTTTGGAATGATCCGATCAAGGTGCAGCGTATTCAGGCCATCATGTTTATGAAAAACTTAGCCATCATCGGTGGATTGCTCATGATAATAGCCAACGGTTCCGGTCGTTATAGTATAAAGCGTTTATTAGCAACGCTTCGTGTTTAATTTTTTAATTCTGACGTCATGCATAAGAACTTCATAAAATATTCGCTTTTTTTTGCCGCAATGGTTGTTACGTCTCTGGCTTCTATCAGTCTGCATGAGGCATATCAGCAGGAGCCTCTACCACAAGAGATTGAATCTCCGTCGATAGATCGTCCATTTGATTTTGCAGGTGAAGAACTTCCAATGGGAAATCAGGATGTCTCAGATCGTCTTGATCGGGAGCTTATAAAAAACACCTATCTTCATAGTTCCACCATTCTTAATTTGAAATTGGCAGCGCGGCATTTTCCTTTGATAGAGTCCATATTAAAAGAATCAGGCATACCGGACGATTTCAAATTCCTCGTTCCGGTAGAAAGTAATTTTACCAATGCCACGTCTCCTGCCGGTGCGAAAGGATTCTGGCAACTAATGCCCGGTACAGCCAGAGAGCTTGGCCTTATTGTCAACGATAAGGTTGACGAAAGATACAATGTTGAGTTAGCTACAAGAGCTGCCTGTAAGTTTATCAAGGATCAATACGAATACTTCGGCAACTGGACACTTGTAGCAGCAGCTTATAATGGTGGTCGTGCCAGAATGAGCAGAGAATTAAAGGCTCAAAGAGTCAACAGTTTTTACGACTTATACCTCAACAAAGAAACTTCTTATTATATCTTCCGAATATTGGCCATCAAGGAGGTCATGAGTCATCCGGAAAATTTTGGTTATCACATTTCAAAAACAGACCTATATCAGCCCATCAAGACATCGAGAACGATAGAAGTTGACACAACCATATCTGACCTAACCGCATTTGCTTTAGAAAACAAAACGACTTATCAGATGCTTCGATATCTCAATCCTTGGATCATTGACAGAGATCTGCCCGCTATTAAGGGGAAAACATTTACCATCAGCTTGCCCTAAAGCATTCAGGCAAAAGAAATTTATACTTTACAGAAAGAATAAAATACTTCAAGCGAACTATTTCAGTGTAAAAGTACTTTTTCCGGCCAAGTAGCCTTTATTATAAACCTGAATCTCATAAGAACCTTTACCAAATTCCAGAGACGGTTTCCAGTTGGCACAAGTTACCGATTCAGCCTTTTCGTAGGTAAGTTCTTTGACGACGGAATAAGGAATCTCAGCGTCATCTTCAGCAGCCTTGACGATACCTGAGCCTGCAGATGGGCTGCTAATTGTTTCGCCGGATGGGCTGATGATACGGATATAAAATTTCTCCCGTCCTGATTCGACTAGATCATTTTGCGACGTTTTGAAGCAAATTTTAAGTCCATCGATATTTTTGGCAAAGCGTTTTGATATTTCTTTACCTTTTGAAGAAAGTTTGAATCCTTCTACCAAGATATCTGAGATTTTTATGACAGAAGCCTTATCTACCTTTTTATTCAGCTTGACTCTTTCGGCTTCCATATCAGCCTTATTGGATACGAGGGATTGGTTTTTAGACGCTAATTCGTCATTGGTTGTTCTTTCCTGATTAATTTGGTCAGCCAGGAGTTGTTTTTCGGTATTTAACTCTTGATTGGTTTTAGACAAAGTTGCATTTTCAGCTTGTAGTGCTTGTATTTGCTTTTTAAACTCTTCCGATTCCACTTTCATTGAGGCGATCTTTGCCTTGATGGCCTGATAATCTTTGCTGGTTTTCAGTAAAGAGGATATTTGATCCCGTTGTTTTGTCAATTCAACTTTTTGACTATCGATTCGGGCGTTTAACTCTTCATTATCACCTTTCATCTGCTCTAGATTGGCAAGTGCTTCATAATAAGTCTTTTCCAAGTCAGCCCTACTCTTCTCTTTTTCAAGGATGGTTGCTTCCTGTGTAGCAATAACATTAGAACTTTGGCTTTTTTGATACAGCAAATAACTGCTTAGCGCTAAAAGTAAAACAATGATTGAAATACTTACAACCTTATAAGTATTGTTACCTTTTTGCTCTTCCATATAAAAATATTTTTAGTCAATAATTTACAATTCGGGTTAAAAGTTTCATAATGTAAAGGTATTGCAAATTTATATTAAAAAATAATGGTAAACCATGATTTTGTAAATACAATATTATCACTATATTTGACGACCAACGGCCCAAATTTACATTAAATTTAATATATGAATACTCCGGTGATTTTATTTATCGATATTGAAACGGTATCTTCTGTGTCCAATTATACGGATTTAAGTGTTGAAATGCAAGCTTTTTGGCGAAAAAAGGCCAATGCCTGGATCAGACAATCGGATGAAGTCAATGATGAACTATTCGACAAATTATATAAAGATAAAGCCGCTATTTTTGCTGAATATGGCAAAGTCGTATGTATCTCATTTGGGTATAATGCTTTTAGTTCAGAAACCAATGAGTATATTTTTAGAATTAAATCATTTTATGGTGATGATGAAAAAGAAGTTTTATCAAATTTTTTCAATTTGATAGCAAAGCACTTTAACAATCCCAATAAGCATACTTTCTGTGGGCATAATATCAAAGAATTCGACATTCCTTACCTTTGTCGTCGTGCTCTCATTCATGGCCTTAGCCTTCCCGAGTCATTCCAACTGAGTGGTAAAAAGCCGTGGGAAATCAATCATCTTGTGGACACACTGGAATTCTGGAAATTTGGCGACTTCAAGCATTATATTTCTCTGGCTCTTTTGGCAGAATTATTCGGTATTCCAACGCCTAAAGATGATATTGACGGCAGCATGGTAGGTCATGTGTATTGGGTCGAAAAAAATCTTGAACGAATAAAAACCTATTGCCAAAAGGATGTATATACCGTCGCTAAGATATACAGTAAGCTGATCTCAGGTAAATTTGAAGTGTCTGAAACAATCCAAGAAGTAAATTGACGTAGTAGTCTTTGAAGTACACAATTAGTGGTGGAACCTGACAGACTTTTAATCTTTTATTTACCGATTGAGGTCTTCCAATATTAAAGAGTGCTGATTATCATGGACGCCCTGATGTTGGATACAGCATTTTCTAATGATGAATTAGGGATTATTCATATTTTTCCATAAGCTCCATCCATTGCATTTCTTTTTCTTCAATAGAGGCTTCTATGTCCTTCAACCGGGCGGAATATTTTTGAATGTCATCTAAAGCCAAGGATGCATCATCAAATCGTACTGTAATCGAGACTTTCTCCTCTTCAAGCTTTTTCAATTCCCGCTCAATGCGCTGTACATCTTTTCTGTCCTCATAGGAAAGGGCAGCAGTTGACTTAGGCTGTACTTCGGGTGTCGATTGCCTCATTTCTCTTTCTTTTTGCTCCTGGATTTCAAGAAAAGCTCGATATTGGCTGTAATTACCCGGATAATCCACAATCTGACTTCCATTGCCCAATACAAAGATGTGTTCTACCAGCTTATCCATAAAATACCGATCGTGAGAAACAAGAATCAAACATCCCTGATAGGTAGCAAGAAATTCTTCCAACACATTGAGCGTCACTAAGTCGAGGTCATTTGTCGGTTCATCCAAAATGAGAAAATTAGGATTGGCCATCAAGATAGTCATCAAGTAAAGCCTTCTTTTTTCGCCACCACTCAGCTGCGACACATAGACTTGTTGCTGTTCCCGTGGAAACAAAAACCGTTCCAATAGGGATGCAGCCGTAATATTATTACCTTTATCGGTAGGAATGTATTCGGCTACGTCCGTGATGACATCGATGACACGACGGTCTTCCTTCATATTCATCCCTGCTTGTGTGTAGTAACCAAACACTACTGTATCGCCGATGACAATCTTGCCTTCATCCGGTTGTATGCCTCCGGTAAGAATATTGAGCAGGGTTGTTTTTCCGGCGCCATTGGGTGCTATTATTCCTACCCGATCATCTTTTTTAAACTTATAGGAAAAGCCTGAAAACAATTTTTTATTACCGTATGATTTGCCCACATTGTGTGCTTCTACGATTTTAGAGCCCAATCGATTGGACTTAATGTTAATCTGTAGAGAGGCTGATTCCCTTTGATTGGCGATTTCCTTTTTCAGGACCTCAAATTGATCAATCCTTGCCTTTGCTTTGGTGGAGCGGGCTTGAGGCATTCGCCTGACCCATTCAAGTTCTTTGACAAATAGTTTTTTATTTTTATCCAACGCAATGGCATCGTTTTCTTGTCTGGACAGTCTCTTTTCGAGGTATTCAGAATAATTACCTGCGTATTTATACAAGATGCCATTTTCAAGCTCTAAGATTTGATTACATACATTTTCAAGGAAATAGCGGTCGTGGGTAACAATCAGCAGGGTGAGGCCTGGATGGCGAAGGTAGTTTTCCAGCCACTCTATCATCTCTACATCGAGATGGTTGGTGGGTTCATCTAATATAAGGAGCTCAGGTTCAGAAATGAGCACCTTTGCGAGTGCCAACCTCTTAGCCTGACCACCTGACAGGAATTTAACTTGTTGGTCAAAATCCGTTATTTTCAATTTAAAAAGTATCTCTTTTACAGAAGATTCGACATCCCAGGCTTTTTTGTCTTCCATTTCATTGATGGCCGCCTGCAATCGAGCTTCCTGATGAGGAGTCAGCATGGCACGTTCATACTCTTTAACAGCCAACAATACCGGGTTGCTGCTGTCAAAAACGGCATCGATGACAGTATGGTCGGGGTTAAACTCCGGCTCCTGAGTTAGGTACTCAATTCTCAAATCTTTTTTAAACAAAACACTGGCCTTTTCGCCTTCGCTACCTTCCTGCCCTGCAATAACTCGAAGGAGCGTGGTCTTACCGGTACCATTACGTGCCACTAAGGCTATTTTCTGACCTTCATTGATGGACATGGAGAGGCCGTCAAACAACACTTTATCCCCATAAGATTTTTTAATATTTTCTAAAGTCAAATAATTCATCGCCACAAAGAAAGGGATAAAAGTGTGTATATCATAATATGCAAAAGTAAAACTTGAGATTATAGAGTGTGCTTTTTGATAGAAGCTTGAAGTAACAAAAAAAGTAAAACTCCCTGTTTATGGACTGATTATCAATTTTTCGGTAAAAATCATTTTCTCATTTTTAAGTTGAAGATAATAAAGACCCGGCTTAACCTTAAATTGACTCACATCCAGATCAAAACTTTGATTTTTTACCGTACGTAAGCATCGATGGCTATTAAAATCCCATAATTCTACCGTAACGTTTCCCTTCATTGAAAAAGGAATGTCTATATGTACAAGATTGGAAGAAGGATTAGGATACACTTTGATTTTTGGTTGTGAAAAGGAAGATTGTACATGATTCGTTGTATTCATTTCTTCGGCAAAGAATACTGCAATAGAATCAGCTACTTGCTCTATTGTCGGCTTGAAATCATGATTGAGCATACACCATAGCCCTGCAACATCCGGCGGTTGTTGGTTTTCACCATAAGCCCACAACTTATGGCGTCCCGCCCAATTAACCTTTGTTAGTTGCTGATTCAACCAATTAGACCCACCAACCAATGGCATAAAATGATGAATAGCCGGATAGAGGAAGTTGAAATTTTTTTCAAAGCAGGTATATAAAGTGTCCACATCAAAGGGTACGAGATAATCACCCGTTTGATGGTACATAAATATAGGCAAATCATTTATGCTTGTGAGCAATGTTGTATCTTGTACTCTTATGCCACCCGCCATAGTCGCTATGCCTCGGATAGATGCATCATATTCATTGCTTTTTATGATATCAAACTCTAATCGTCCTAAGTCGGGACGTTGATAACAATTGGGGTTCTCATAATCCTGACCATTGTTGTATAAGTTATACAGTTTATCATCAATGCCATTGGGGCCGCATATCTGAAAAGGAGTATCTTGCCAATCCGGATTTTTTGCCGGGAGGATATCACCACAAGCGGCAGGTTTTTTGGATGGGTCATTCATGAATGCCGCATACAACGTTACAACTGCCCCTCCACTATGCCCGGAAAGAAACACCCTATCCACACTGGTACTATCCTGTTCGTGGTTGGTTTTCATAAATTTAACCACAGTCTTTATATCTTGTACTGCCCGATATACGCCTCTGACAAATTCCTCATCGCCCGCCACGAGATTGGAATACAAAAGCTGGACCTGAGGCACAAGCCAGGAGATAACCGGATTTAGACATAGAGGCAGTCCGGGTTCAAATGGGTACAAATGCACTCCTCTCCTATATTCCAAAATAACACTCACATACCCTCGAGAAGCAAAGGATTTTGCAAAAAATTCTACATTGATGTCTCTGTTGGCAATAGGTGGCCCCATCGGTCCACCGGGATTGGAAAATATCACTACCGGTCGATTCTTATTGTGATCGCCTACCGGCTTATATAGGTGGATTTTCAGGGTGAAAGGGAACAGGCAATAATTAGTTGTCGTCCCCACAATGACATTGCTATCAATACGAATGGGATAAACTTGAGAAACAAAGGGTTGGGCATCCACCTGTTGCACTACGATACTAAATCCCAAAAGACATAAAAAAACTATTTTCAACTTTTTTGTGAACACTTTAAAATTGAAATTTGCTATGTCCTCTTTAACGAGAGAGGAATCCATCACATACTCCTTCATGATTCAGATATTTTATGATAATCCTAAATTCCACTTTATACTCAAATTCCCTTTAAACCCGAATTAGGGATAAATATACGCGTTCAATCCATGCAAAAAGCATAAAAACTCTCTTTTCTCTTATCCGGGAAAAACCTCCGGCAAAAAGCGTTGTTTTTCGAACTTGATTTTACGGATATGAGCCGGTATCAAGCGACTTAAATCAGAAAGCCATTGTAGTTGTTCCATGACAAGATGCGACTCTTCCAACTCAAATTTTCTTGCCTGTTCTACATTATTAATGGTAAATATTGATTCTATGTCAGGCTCTCTGCCCTTTACTTTGTCTTCTAACACTGAGATGGTGCCATTCCGGCCTTCCTGACCACTTTTGATCAACTCTTCTACCAAGGTCAGATTTGAATCAATATACTTCACAGCACGGTTAAACATCATGGAAGCGGGTGTAGTCGGATTGTTGGTGATGTAGGATCCCAATGAAGCAATAGATGTTAAAAAAGAATACTGAAGCAAAACAACTTGGTACACAATATCCATATTTTCTTTATCCTGTTTCGGTTCTTGCAAGATTCTTTGATAAACGGAATTTAATTCTGAAATAGACAAAAATGCCTTTTTACGCAATATTTTATATTCGGGTTTCTTCACCTTAGTATTATAGTATCTTGATAATTCTAAAAGGAAAAATCGATTGGCACGGATAGACTCCAACAAAGATTTATCCAAAGTACTTATTTCTTTGGTTGGCAATAGCAACCAAACCCCCAACGTAGCAAGAGCGGCACCAATCAGCGTATTCATCACACGAAATTGAATGATTTCCGCTACATTCGGCTCTATCAAAGCAAATGTAAAAATCACCTGCATTGTTATGAATGCAGCAGCTGTTTTATAATTGGTCTGCAACATAGATATACCTATTATAAAAGTCAGGATGCTCATTACAATATTAAAGGTATGGTTGTTGACCCATAGAATCAGCCCATAGGCTACAATTCCGCCTATAATCGTTCCAATAATTCTATTTCGCGACCGTTCTTTGGTCAAGCCATAGCTTGGTCTCATGATGACAACAATCGTCAACAAAATCCAATAAGCATTGTCTAAATCAAGATATTGGCCTAAAGCGAAGCCGGCAATTGACACGATGGCAATTCGCAACGAGTGTCTAAACATAGGTGACTGAAGGTTGAAGTTCTCGATGATGATGGTCGGGTTGTAATCTTGTTTGGTCAAGAACCGCAAGGAATCATCCCTTTTCCTAGATTGTTTAGTGGCTACATTCCCCGATTTAAGGCTGCGCTCTATGTGTGCAACCTTATCAGATTGGTTTTGGAGATATTTTTGATAATTTGTCAACATTAACGTTGATTCTACACCATTGTCAGCCTTCGGTATAAAAGAAGCAATATTTTTACTTACTTTCTGCATCAACAAACGGATGGAATCATCATCTTGCAAACGCAGAGTTCGTGAAATATTCTTACCAATGAAGCGCAATCGTCGGCTTATAGCATTTAAAAGTTCCTGAAAATCGGTCAACTGCCTTGAATGGGTTCGCATTATTAAATCCATCTTATCATATTGAACCGGATTAGCAATAGCCAATTCAAGCATATCGACCAAATCAGTAAATACATTCAATCGAATTGTTTGGAAGGAAGAATTGCTAAATCCTCTCCGATTCATTATCAACAATTCTCTCAATACTTCATGATTGGTGGTAAGCTTAGACTGAATATCCAACATCTCTGTCAACAGCCTTTTTCTGTCACACTTCGGGTCAATCAGTTCTGACCTGATACCCATAAGCTGAGAAGTCAATTCAAAGGCTTCGCTCAAATAAAATTCCATTTGTTTCTTATAAAACAGAAAATATCGGATCAAAACCAACAAAGCATACCACAATCCGCCTATACCAACCATCATTACAACAAAGAAGACATGATATTCTGATTCAAAGAGGGTTGAAAAGCTCATAACCAAGGCAAATAAACCCGAAAAGCTTATCAGTGAAGCCCTAAATCCAAAAACAGACAAATAACTTAAGCAAAATATCAAAATACCGTACATAGGCAATGCCACCCATTGCGCCGCCGGCATATAAAAAGATAGAAGCAATACGCCCATAGACAAAGCAGTGGCTATCAAAAGTCCTATCACCTTGAGTCTTATGCTCCCATCAATATCGTTGGCTGAAACCAAAAATGCCCCCAATGCCACATATATACCCAGTTGTAAATGATTTAATCCGTATCCGATGACTATCGGAACTATTAAGCTAAATGCCATTAATAGAGCCTTTGGTAGATCCTGGCTATCTAAAAATCCGAGTAACTTCTTTGAAACATTGGTTCTACTGACTATCTCCAACATACTTTCTTCTTAACAATGTCTATCCAAAAGTAGTCTTTCTTAATCAAAAAATCTATAGTTAAAACCCAAATTGCTCTTAATGGCAAAGTGTTGTCTTTAAAAAATATATTGCTTCCTCTAAATTGAGGCAAAAGGCCTAAATTATAACTTATTGATACTCTTTTTATTACGAATTAGTTGGTTGTAATTCAGCAATCGAGGTTTTCTAAGACCGAAGATTGCTGATTATAAGGGCTATCCCGATGCATGACTTGTATATCGATTCCGAAATTTTCTAATGGGGAATGTGGGTCAAACTCAGCTGTCCATTTATTAAATCGAACCATTCCAAATATCCTACCGTATGAATCATTATGAAAGTATTCAAAGTTGAAGATTATAGAATAACTAGAAGTATTAATTAAAGCCACTTCATATCTTACTTTTTAACTTGCTCTGAAGTCTTTCCGAACCGTCTTTCTCTGGACTGATAGTCGATAATGGCTTCGTACAGTTGATCTTGCCCGAAGTCCGGCCACATAAGAGGTGAAAAATAAAATTCGGAGTAAGCAATCTGCCACAATAAAAAGTTAGAAACCCTGAATTCACCACTTGTTCTAATCAACAACTCGGGAGAAGGTATGCCGTGTGTATAAAGGTGTTCTTCGACCAACGCCGCATCAACTTGATCCAACGAAACTGCCCCGGATTCAACCTTTTCAGCAATTGCCTTAACCATTGAAACAATTTCATTATGTCCGCTATAGTTGAGGGCTAAAATGAGCGTCATACCAGAATTACCCTTCGTTGTCTCAATTCCCTTGAGCAACGCTTTCTTACTGATCTCCGGTAAACCATCGATATTTCCAATAGTTTTCAATCGAATATTGTTCTTGTGTAGTGTTTTGATCTCCGTATTGATGGTTTCGACTAAAAGTAGCATTAATGCTTCGACTTCAAGCCGAGGCCTATTCCAATTCTCAGTGGAAAAAGCATACAAAGTCATGTATTCGACACCCAACTGAGCTGCCGCTTCCGTAACCTTACGCACGCTTTTTACGCCCGCCTTATGGCCAAAAACTCTCGCCTTACCATGCATCTTAGCCCATCTGCCATTGCCGTCCATAATGATGGCAATATGACGAGGCAACTTCTCCCGGTCTATTTCATTGGCAAGAATATTATCAGTCATGAGCAAAAGTTTGTGCAAAAATATCAATTTAGATGAGTAATTTGCGTTTAGACTTATAATCAAATAATATTTTTTATTTTAATATCGGATGTTATTATCTATTCTTAATATTGTGGTATTATTGTTTTGTCTAATATAAGTATTTCTTATGAAAGTATTTCAATGGGTTATTGTTGTTGTTTTGGCGGTTATAGTTTACTTTATTTATCAATTTATGTACATGAAACCAGCCTTCATGGTTGGGGAGAAAGTACCGGATTTTAGGACGACCACCATCGATGGCAACAAATTTTCTATTCGGGATATGGAAGGGAAGCTTGTTTTACTTGATTTCTGGGGAACATGGTGTGGACCTTGTCGCAGGCAAATGCCCGAATTGTCCCGTCTTTACCGTACCTACCAAGATTCTTTACATGGACTTTTTGAAATCGTTTCTGTCGCCTTGGATGACGACACGACAGCCTTACGCCAAGTTATCAATCAGGATACTTTAACATGGCCTAATCATATCAGAGAACCAAAAAGTGGCGGAGAAATAGCTACCCTCTACCAAATAAAACAAATCCCCACCTCATATTTACTCAACGATCAGGGTCAAATACTCAAAGTAAATCCCGGCATCAAGGATATTAAAGAATGGCTCGACAAGATAGATATAGTGCATAACCAAAATCGCAGGAAACAATAGTTTCAACCCTAATTCAGCATTAGAAAAGGATACATCTTTATACGTATTGGTTCAATTAATTTTGCCAAACTCTGTTTTTATGATTCAAATCATATTAACCCACCGGTATTATAAATAATTTTACACGTAATAATAAAATCAGCCAGTATGAATAGCAACCTTCCAGTTACAGAGATTATGACAAAAAATGTTTTGACAGTCAATCGATCTACCGATTTGCGTCATGTCAACACATTAATGCGTGAAAAAAATATACGCCACCTTCCTGTAGTCGAAGATGACCGATTGGTAGGCATCGTCAGCAAGACTGACATAATGAGACTGAGTTTTGGCGACATCTATGACAATCAGGGTGATGCAGACGAAGCCATTTTTGATATGCTCACTCTCGATCAAGTTATGGTTCACCGACCTTTTAGTGTTAAGCACGATGAGAAGGTAAGAGATGTTGCTTTGAAACTCGCCACCGCAGAATATCACGCCTTTCCGGTAATCAATCAAGACAAGGTAGTCGGCATCATAACGACTACTGATATTATCAAATTTTTGCTGCGTTCTGAATAGAGGTTATCCGGATATAACCTTTATATCTTGCCTCCTTTCAACCCGAATTCATATTAAAGGTACAATAGTTTCTTTAAGAAATATGAAGCTAACTGTTTATTGTGTTGAAATTCAAATAGTCACGAATCAATATATTTCCATATATATGATAATCAATTTGTTGCGATTTGGCTTGATGTAATTTAGCCTCTTACAATTATTGTAACAATTCAGCTATATTGTTTGAAAAATTTTTCATACTTTTTTGGACGAGCTGAATCCAACCCCTTTTTTATCAAAATAAACCCGAAGGGTTGTCAATATTATAGAATAGATTCAATAGCAGAAAGAGGAACCCAGAATGGGTGAAATGATTATTCCATCTATTCGTTCCAGTTTTTTTGAGCAGATACATTTTTTCTTGGTTTGTAATAATGTCATCCCTTCGGGATTTTGAAAATATTATGCTACGTTTTCTATAACAATATTATCCCTTCGGGATTTTGCTGTCCCGAATGTTCATCCTTGTTCAACCAGAATTCTTCTTCAAGACAAAATATTGTCTATAAGAAATATATTGCTAACTGTTTGTTGTGTTGAAATTCAAATAGTCACGAATCAATATGTTTCCAAATATATGATAATCAACTTGTTGTGATTTAGTTAGATGGAATACAGCATTAGACAAATGCGGAATCGATGCGTACAAAGGGTTGCCCTAATAATCATCACTACACGGCTTTCTTTGAAATTTGAAAAGGAATGGTAAAGATGGAGCCAACCTGAGGAAAGCTATCGACTTTAAGGGTAAGTTGATGTACATTCATCACTGCATCAATCAAAGAAAGTCCAATGCCATAGCCTTTGATATTCTTAGACTTTACATTGCGATAAAAAGGTTGGAATATGCGCTCCATCTCATTTTTTGAAATTCCTTCTCCTCTATCACTAAAGGTAAGAATCACCTTTTCCCCTTCCGGTTTTATGGATATATTGACTTTGTTATCGTAGCTGTATTTACAACAGTTGTCCATGAGGTTGCTAAATGCCAGTTTAAGCAAAGGCTCATTACCTTTAATAGTAAGCGACTCAAAGGAATCCGGTTGACCTTCTATTTCAAAATTTACACCAAATTCCGGATGAAGCCTCAATAATCTGGTTTGACATTCCAAAATCGCCTCATCCAACTGAAATTCTTGCTCTTCCAACTGAAATCCTTCAGACTTAATCTTTGCCATCTGGAGTAAATTCTCTGTAATGTCAGCTATGCCTTTAACATCTTCCCTCAATGATACCAGCGTCTCCCTGTATTCTTCGACAGTCCTGTTGGGCTGAGACAAAAGCACATCTATCTGAGACAAGACAATGGTAATCGGGTTTTTCAGTTCATGAGACACATTGCTGATAAACATTTTTTGAAAAGTTACCGAATTATGGATTCTAAAAAGGAGGTTATTAATGGACTTGATAAGGTGTTCTATTTCATCTTTACTTTTGGATGATTTCAGGCGTCCATCCATCTTGATCATATCCAACTTGTCCATTTGATGTACAATGGAAAAAATCGGATTTAGAGCCTGTCGGGTATAAAAAAAGCCTGTCAATGCCACCAATACCAAGCCTATAATAATAGCCAATGTTATAATCTGGCGAAGGTCCATGAGCTCCTTGGAACTAAAAAAAGAAGAAGCCACAACATAATAATGAGAACCGGATGCGGATGTATAAGGAAGACCATAATAATAAATATCTTCATTGTGATAAGAAAATTCCCGCTTGGAATTAGAAACGATATCAAATGGAATAGAAACACTTTGTTTTCGATTGAAAGTAAATACCTTTTCATACTTTTCATTGAAAATAATTACATTGTCACTAATCGGCTGCTCCGAATTCTCTTTACTCAGAGAAATATCCTCCAACTTATGCAGGTCACCTTTATGGAGTGCCATTTCAGCCGTCATGTGCGCCTTTGTCTTCAGGTTGTTGTAATATTCCTTAGAGGTAATATCCTGAAAGCGGCTATAGACAAAGTACATCGATAATATAAGAATCGTGGCAACTACTACAAAGAACTGCAAGGTGAGTTTAACCCTTATCTTCATGACTTTGTGGCGTTGTTGGTAAAGATATAACCGATGCGGGGTAAGGTATTGATTACTTTGTCTTCGTAATCTTTATCTATTTTGTTTCGCAGAAAATTAATATATACTTCCAACACATTGGTATTGGTTTCAAAGTCGAGATCCCATATATTGGAAAGTAGCTCATTTTTCGTAATAACCTTATCGGGATATTGCATAAAATAATGCAAAAGGTCAAATTCTTTGGGTGTTAAAAAAATATTATTGCTATCTCGAGTTACCGACTTTGTGAGTGGATTAAGCGAGATTCCGGCGTACTTTAGTTCACAATTTTGTATTTCAGGCTTTTGTGGTTGACGCTTGATGAGCGCTTTTATACGAACCAACAATTCCCTAAAATCAAATGGTTTGGTCAAGTAATCATCTGCGCCGGCTTCATACACCTGTACCTTTTCTTCTACCATTCCAAGAGCAGTAAGCATCAGGACGGGTGTATTGACATTATTTTGTCTCAAAGCACACAACATCTGCATCCCTGTAGCTTGGGGCATGATGATATCAGAAACAATGACGCTGTAGTCGTTGCCAAATGCCATCTTCTTGCCTTCTAATCCATTTTGAGCAACATCCACGAGAAAGCCTTGCTCTTCCAATCCCCGTTTGAGAGAATTTCTCAACTTTTCTTCATCTTCAACAATCAGAATTTTCATTCCGGACATTTAGGGTTAAACAACAATGTTTCAGACGTTCAAATATACGAATTTAATTTAATATAACTTTAGAATACTTTCTTTAAAACCAATATCTGTTGTCCTATCAAGTACTTTTGATTCCTCATACTTTCATCAACTAATAGGCGGTGTGTACATGCCCTTTCATCAAAAGACTATTTTTATGGCGCAAAGGTAGCATTCTTTTTTTCATTTCAATAATTTTAAGATATTGAAGTCTTTTAAATATAGACTTACTTTTTTTTATAAAAATTAAACAATCTTTTCATAAGAATTGTATAATCCTATGGCAAGAGAAAAATCTTTAACTTCTTTACATGGACATACAACATATAACCGAACAATTAGATAACCTCAACACAATCAGCAGTGTATTAGATGTGCCGGAAAATGAGCGTAGTCTGATGATTCAACAAATGACCGATTTTACACAAAGTTTTATAGCCGGTTTGCCAAACATCAAGGGATATAGAACAAAACAAACTGGGGATTTATCCATACATGACACACCGCGTCCTATGAATAAAATCCTCGAAATATACCGGAACGAAGTTGCCGAAACAGGGATTAATGCCGCTGCCGGGACACATTTAGGGTATATTCCCGGAGGGGGTATTTTCACATCTGCACTGGCAGACTTTATCGTTGACATCACCAATCCCTATGCCGGAGTTCACTTCGCTTCACCGGGGGCTGCAACCATCGAAAATGAAGTAATCAACTGGCTTAAAACTATATTTTCATTCCCGGCAGATGCAGTAGGCAATCTTACCTCCGGAGGTTCTATCTCTATGCTCATTGCCTTTAATGCGGCCAGAGATAAATACGGCATCAAGAATGAGCGCATACTGAAAAGTGTCATTTATGCTAGTGAACAAGTACACCATTCCTGTCAAAAAGCATTGCGCATATTGGGCCTCGAGGATGCTATTATACGGATTATCCCGATGGATGAATACCATCGCATGATGACAGCTCCTCTGGCACAACAGATCGAGGAAGACAAAAACAATGGACTCACTCCATTTCTCGTTGTAGCAACGGCGGGAACAACGGACACCGGAGCTATTGACCCGCTGAATGAGGTTGCGGATATTGCAGAAAGGCACAATGTATGGCTACATATTGATGCGGCTTATGGTGGATTTTTTATCCTTACATCCCGCAAAGAGCTGTTTAAAGGAATCGAGCGTGCTGATTCCATCATCGTTGATCCACACAAAGGGATGTTTTTACCTTATGGCTTGGGGGCAGTATTGATCAAAGACCGACAAGCTGTGCTCCACTCCAATCAATATGCAGCACATTATATGCAGGATGCAGAAAAAGAAAGCCTCTTTCTGAGCCCATCCAACCTTTCGCCGGAGCTGACAAAACATTTTAGGGGATTGCGTATGTGGCTTCCTCTCCAAATTCACGGCATTGAACCTTTTGCAGCTTGCCTTGAAGAAAAGTTGGTGCTGGTGCAATATTTCCGGTATATTTTACTTCAAAATGGCTTTCACGTCGGCCCTGTGCCGGATTTATCCGTGAGTTATTTCTGGTATCCTTTTGAAAGTGATTGTGACGAGAAAAACAAAGCACTTTTACAAGCGATACATTCGGAAGGTGATGTGTTTTTAAGCTCGTCTATCATAGATAACCGATTTGTAATACGCATAGCCATCCTTGCTTTTCGCACCAAACGCTTCATTATTGATCGAGCCATGTCGATGATATTACGATGCCTTGACAAGGTGAAATAAACGGAATCTTAGACTTCGACCCAAATTCTGAAAAATAAATGCTTAATTACATCTAATTAAATTACAACAGATTGATTATCATATATTTGGAAATATATTGCTTCGTGACTATTTGAATTTCAACACAACAAACAGTTAGCAATATATTTCATAAAGAAACTATTGTACCTTTAACCCGAGTTTAGCAGTAAAGGTTTTGAAAAACCGTATAGTGCTGATTATGAGGGTTAATCCGGATGTACGAATCGTTTCAATGGTTTCTGTAAACCATTGATTACAATTCGTAAATCGATTCCGAATTTGTCTAATGCGGAATGTGGGTTTAATATGAATTTGGGTTAATTGTATACCTTATCATGTACATTAGAATACATTAGTTTAGTTAACATTGATGTAATATATAGTCAACCACTTCCTTTATCTCACCCTTCACATAAAATGGCATCTTACCCTGACCATTGAGTTTGTTTGTGATTTGAAGTATTTTTTCATAAGTATGATGCGATAGTACTGCTATTTCAGGTTTGGCCAACGAACCATCATGGCGATAAGATTTATAAAAAAGAAAATAATTCTGTAAAAAGCCATCCAGACCGCCAAATCGTTCTGCCCCTACCTCGTAATTTACGAAATAAAACGTATATACATTTTTACCATTTTTCAACTCAGTAGTCAGGAAGTAGTCTGAGATTCTATCCATTTTGTTATCACTTAGATATGAGCTGACTGCTGTTTTTAATTGACTAGCAGGCAATAATTCACCTACAGTATTGATTATTTCGCTGATTCGGCCTTCTATCTTAAACAATAGCTGTGCAATATCCGAAAACACCAGCACATCACCTTGTACGAATCTCACCAGACCGGATGTATTTGTGATGACTAATGCGTAAGGTCTATGGGTATGAAGCTTGGCGATATTGATTATTCCTTTTGTGCTGATTAAATGCCCATTTTCATCAAAATGAGTGGAATCAAAGGGAATAAATTCGTAATAAATCGAACCATCGGTTTTTAATTTCAAATATTCACTATTAAGTGTGTGCGAGTATCCGAAAAAGCCTTCAGTGGCATAATAAGTTTCGAAAAAATCTACGTGCCGCCCAAAACAATGCTTCAGCTCATTCATATAAGGGATGATGCTCATTCCACTGTGGCAATATAATCTAAAGTTAGGCCATATCTCATGAATGGTGCCCAACTTATAATGCGCAATAATCTTTTTTAAAATAGGTAAAACGAAGCTTGGAAAGCCAGTGATAGTTCCAATATTGAATGAATGAGCATGTTGAACGATGAAGTCCGTTTTTTCTTCCCAGGTAGAAAGTTCATACACATGTTCAGGTAGGGCATTAAGCCGATTATACCATTTAGGTCTATGGTTATATACGATACCACTCATATAGCCGGCCTGCAAGTAGCTCTGAAAACCCAGGGTATGGATCAACTCTGTTGGCCTTTTAAAATCGGTTGATCCGCCGACCGTTAATACCTTATTAAAAAAATGAAAGGGTGATATACCCTGCTTAATTAGCTCAAATGTCAGACCACGGGTTTCCTTTAAAATTCGCTTTATAAAAGTATTCGTATAAGGAATATATTTTTCTTTCAAAGACGATGTACCACTGGTCAATGCAATAAATACCATGGCTTCGTCCCAGATGACCGACCTTTCAGATCGAAGGGCTTTGCTAATCCAATCATTATAAAAAGTATCATATTCAAAAACAGGTATATTTTCCTGAAAAGAATAGAGCCAATCAGGCTTACCCAACCATTGGTCGATGCCAAAAGCTTCACCGAAATCAGTCTGAGCCAAATGACCCAAGATGGTATGCACTAATCGCTCTTGTCCTCTTATCATTTTCCCTTGAATCAGAACCTCCAGAGTGAGCCGCCTATGGAAAATCCCGCACCGGTGCCTACTATCATTATTAGGTCACCTCTTTGGACCTTTTCAGCTATTAGTGTCTCATGTAGTGCGATGCCGGCAGCACAAGAAAGTGTATTGCCATATTTCTGAATATTAATCACTAATTGATCCTCATTCATCCCCAGCAATCGTTCTGAGAGTAATAATCCGGGTAAACTAGCCTGATGAGGAAAAATCCACTTAACATCGGATAAACGGATATCTAAATCTTTGAAAAATCCATTAAAAAAAGAAGGCACTGTCTCATAAGCCAGTTTTAACAAGTGTTTGCCATTCATTTTAAAGAATCGTCTTTCATCAATAGGATAAGCATGGAATGGGAAAGCATTACCACCTATCTCTACGATGTTCGTTGTAGCCGCCTGAGGATAGGTCTTCATATCTGCATGAATCAAACCTTGACCGGCTTCATCCGCACTTCCCAAAATACAAGCAAATGCACCGTCGCCAAGAAGTGAGAAGGTTTCCCAATCTTCAGGATTGAGGTGAGTCGATGCTATTTCACTGCATACGATGGCAATTTTTTTATAACGCACCCCATCTAATAACTTACTGCATACTTCCATCGCTACAATCCATCCTAAGCAGGTGGCGTCGATATCAAAACCCGGTACTGGTTTCGATGATTCGAAGTGTGATTGGATCAGACAAGCATTATGTGGGATAGGGTAATCGTACGTCGCAGAGGCGCTGACCACTAAATCCAGATCGTCATACACCATACCAGCTGCTGTCAAAGCATTCTGCAATGCCGCCACACCCATAGAGGTGCATGTATCACCGGGACCTGCCCAATGGCGTTGCTGTACGCCTGAATGTTTGTCTGTCCAACCCTGTGATTTGTTATATTTTACTTCTAATTGGGTAGAAGTTACAGGTTCGCCGGGCATAAAAATACCTGTAGAAATTATTTTAACCGGTAAGATTGATGTTGGTTTCATAAATATTTTGTTTTAATAGGTAATGTGAAAGGATTTCGAATAATCCGTCTGAATTTTTTCATTGGGTCAAATTGGATGTCTGTTTTGAATTCTATTTCGGGCAAGATTAGTTGATGATTGACAGCAAATTTTGTCCATCCGTCATAAATCTGTTCTTGGAGCTGTATGATATTTACATTAGGCTGGTGGTCAAATATTATGGATATTTTGTCAACTTGGTTTTGTATCACTTGATAATTAATCAATTGATTTGCGGAGTCAGCAAGAAGAAAAATTTTCCTAATAAAATCACCAAAAACGAGAACGGATTCACCTCCTCTTTTAGTGAATACTAAGGTATCATCTTCGCGACCTTCAATAGAAGATATGACTCTAAATGGGCTTCCGCACCCGCAGGGCAAAGCATCCAGCGTGAGAATGTCATTAAGTGCGTACCTGACTATGGGCTGCGTACGGCGCAACATATCCGTAATCACCGGAAAAAAACGGATTTTATCATCCTCTAGAAATTGTGGTTCAACATAGATAAAATCTTCATTCAAATGTAAATTCCCTTCTCGGCAAGTATATGCCAAAAAACCCTCGGTACATTGGTACACTTGGTGAATTTTTTGGTTGAAGACCGATTGTAATTCTTTTTTTGTATCTTCCTCCAATACTTCAGCGACAGAAATAACTTTTGTCGGTGAGATAGATACATCCCCTGACTTTTGGCGCTTAGCTATCTCTAACAATACCGACGGCTGTCCTATGAGTATATCCGGATTCAATGTGTTCAATGCTGTCATTAGCTTTTCAAATGCTTGACTTAGGTCAAAAAAATTAAAATCAAGAAGCCTTGACCGGGCAGATTCATATAGATTATTGTTTGCTCTGAGAAAAAAGGCCACCTTGCGGGGTCGCCAACTCCATCCAATCACGCGGTGAATGATGGCAGCGACCCATCTCGCACGCTCTTTTGATGAGGTCAAAAATAATCCCCTATTCCCGGATGTCCCGGAGGACAAACCTACGCTGATGTCTCCCAACATTGGAGTAAAGTCCCGGCTCACCTCGGCTCTTAATGCTACTTGCATGGCAATGTCATAATTGACACCTACGGTATTGATGGTGTTGAAATTAGCCAGATAATCAGCCTTATTTATCACCGGCAGCGATAAGACATGGTGGAATTTCTGTAACAATGCGCTATAGAATGGTGATTCTCTTAAAAGGAAATTTTCAAATCGTCTTAATCGCCTACACATTACATTATCCAGATGCTTTCTACTTCGGATGGGCTTAAGATATAGACCAACTAAATAATATAGTATCAACCACTTGTTCATTTAATTCAAATTATTTGGTACTTGTCGCTCTGAACAGTGTGTTGGGATGAGCATGACATCGGGGTTAAGTCTTTTGAATTCATGCAGATTAGCCAATGTATTCTTAAATGCCTTCCAATCAGGTAAAATCATGCTTACAAGGCGGTTTGGGTATGTTTGGTCGTCAATAGCAGAGGTAAACCAAGATGCATCAGCTACCAGAAAAAGGGCATGGTCTCTAAAATTAAATCGGATACCTATCTGCCCCAGTGCATGTCCGGGTAGATATACTGCCTCTATACAACCGTCAAACAGTGACCAAGAATAGTCAAACTGAGGGTGTCTCGTCGCCTGATGATTTTCCAATATCTCCACTTTGCTCTTAAAGTCCGTGGGAACTAATGCGGGCAAGAAGCCATGTCTCGTCTGTTTGAAAGGTGTCAGGTCAAATAGTTTCATCACCTCTTCATGGCAGATGATTTGTGCCTGTGGGAATGATTTCAAATGGCCTATATGGTCGGCGTGCAGATGGGATAAAATCAGGTATTTAATGTCGGCAGGAGTGATACCGAGGCGATTCATTACCGCCAATATATCTTCATCAGGATTGTAATGAATAGGGGTAATCCATCGGTATAACCGATATGGCCACTTCTTGGTCGCCTGCTGAAAAAAGGGGCCATAGCCGGTATCAAACAAAATATATCCGAATTGATCATCTTTCAAAAGACCGCAATAAGCCGGAAAAATCAATCGCCGTAATCCGTAATTGCCCTTCGTCAACCATTCCCTGCCAGTGGTAAAACCTGTATTAATCCAATAAAATTCGGTAATCATAATTCTTTATTTTTCCACCATGCTAAAAATTCTTTCATCCCTTCCTCTACGGTCTGCACCGGCTCGAAATGCAATAATTTTCGGGCTTTAGAAATATCCATTGTCATATTGAAATATAAAATACCGACACTATATCTCAGTAAAGCCGGCTCTTTTCCACTAAGAACACCTATCTTTTCATTCATTCGTGCTACAAAGTCAGCTAAAAAGTACGGTACTTTTCTGGCCTTAAAAGGTAAGTCAAGTGCATGGAGCATTTCAGTGATACAACCCCATAGATTAACCGGATGGCCCGAAGTGATATTATAAGCTTGATTCCATGCGGTCTCCGGAGCATTCATCGCGTCAGTCACCGCCTTGACGACATTCGCCACAGGTGTAAGATCCACGATGTTTTTTCCATCGCCTATGACTTTTAATTTGCCTTGATGGTAAGCATTCAATACGCGAGGCATTATAATAGTATCCCCTCTACCTATGAGTGCTCTCGGCCGCAGAGCTATCACGGGAACAGATGATGCCAGTAGCGCACATTCGGCCATATATTTGGTGGTAGCATAATGGTTAATCATTGGTTCTGGCAGTGGATCATCTTCCTTAATATCCCATTTATCCCGAAATTCAAAATAAATACTTGGGGTGGAAATTAATATTATTTTAGAAGATACAGACTTTTCAGCAATAGCAAGTATATGTGCTGAGGCGCGTACATTGGCTTCGTAAAAACTGTCATAAGTACCCCAAGGGGATGATTTGGCGGCACAGTGAATGATGTAATCATAAGTGCCGGTCAGTTTTTCAATACACTCAGGAAGCGTCAGGTCGGTAGAAATAAAGCGAAACCCTTGTCCCGAATACTTCGAATGGGATTGCCTCGCAGTTGCAGTTATTTCATGGCCTTCTTCTAACATCGCTTCCAGAATTCTAGCGCCTAAAAAACCATTCGATCCGGTAATTAATATCTTACTCATAAGTTTATTTTCCTAATAACCATCTTCCGAACTTCCAATAAGATTGACTGGCTAGAAATACGGACAAAGGCAATATAACAATAAATTTAATAACTAATGGCCACCCGAGTGAGAACATCATTAAATGCATGACCATAACTATGGGCGCGTGAGCCAAATAAATCCAATATGCCGACTGAACCTGTCTCTTAAACCAAGGTGTATCTGCCATATACCGCCATTTCAAAGCCAAACTGTATATCATGATCAGACCGGAAATAGTTTGTGTGACGGACAAAACTATGACCAAATACCTTATGTACTCTTGATAAGTAGGATGCGGATGAATAAAATAAGGCTGTAATGATGCGTTCAGCAAGCTTATCGTCATGAACGTGGCAATTGTCCATATCCATTTTCCGGCCAACCATTTGAATGTTTGTAAATGACTACTAAAATAGACACCGAAGAAAAACCAAATCAGATAATATAGAAAGGATGGCCATTCTATTTTTGATGTAAGTGGATTGATGATATACCATACGGGACTATAATAAAAACAAAGTAATAGTAAAGGAACCACTGTGATCCATCGGGTTATTCTTATTTTTTTCAGTTTTTCGATGAGCTCCGGTGCAAAGTGGATGATGCCCAGTACAATTAAATAATAAAATAGTAAGTAATACAGAAACCACAGATGCCCCAGCAATACTAATCTGCTACTCCAGTTGATCCAAGCCTCATAAAACCAATCCCGAAACTGCCAATGAAAGGAATCTGACATCAGGTCTGATCCGAGACCAAATAAGAAGATGATAAATGGCACTAATACCAATATACCTATTGTGAAAGGAAGAACTATTTTTCTAAGGCGATTTTTTATATAACCCCTTAGTCCTTTTCGACTGAGCTCAAGTACACATATAATGCCGGCGATAATAAAGAAAGCTTCCATGATAAAACTGTGAATCGTAAGTACGGATAGGTCAGGTAATAAATTGGTACCATTATGATAATGAATCGGCCACATACCCGATGTATAAACCATAAAGGGCACAAGCGTATGCAGAACACATCGCAACCAGGATGCCAATACACGGACTACATCTAATTCTTTGTACCTGATAGAATCCATCTGTAATTAAATCTAATCATTAATGAAATACAAAAAATAATATACATCAGTATTAATGCAGAGAGGGTAAAATCAACAGTATTACATATTCGTAACAATCCAAATACACAGATACTGATGATTAAATTCAGGTTCAATCGATTTAGTGGGACATGAGGCATTCTGCTTAAGAGTATAGTGCCTATGGCGATGGTAAAAAATAGATGCGCCAAATAAACTCCATCGAGTGTTTTCTCAAAGTAAATGAAATAGAGTAGGTGAAAGAACAATAACATTGATCCTGCGAATATCACCCATCCCGGGATGCTTACCATTTCACCTTGAGCGTTGAGTGTGGATTTAAACGCAGGATCATGATTCAATGCGATGATATCAGTATGGTCACTGTAACCAGGTACACCATATTGTTCCGGTAAACTTCTGTCCTCGGGCTGAAATGTACCAAATAGCTTATCCCACCACACAAATGTGCCACCAAAATTCTTATTATGGTAGATCTCGGCGCGCCCATGGTGAACCCTGTGGTGTGATGGCGTAATCATAATATATTCTAAAAAGCCACTTTGCCTGACGATACCATTATGGTTATAAAATTGAATGAAATAATGTAAGGCACCAATGATAATGAAGCTTTCGGGACTGTACCCTATCAGAGCCATAGGCAAGAAAAACGGAATGGAGGTCAATGATGAATACCAGGAGTTTCTGACACCTAAAGAGAGATTAAAATACTCACCTTGGTGATGAACCTGATGGATTAACCAAAATATTTTATACTTATGGTGTAATCGATGAAGCCAATAAAAGCAAAAATCCCATAAGATAAAACCGGATAGCCAAATCAGCCAGATAGGTAGATTCCCCACTAAATCGAAGCTCATGTGTCGATAGATGAATACAAAAGCGATTATCTCAAGGCTTCTGAAAATCCATAGAACGATTTGACCGGTATTAAGATTAGTGGCAATCTCACGCCATGGAATTTCTTTATTCTCGAGTTTAAAGAAGATTAATTCTACCGATATTAGTAGCAATAATAGACAGGTGCCTAGGAAATAAAAGGTTTTCATGATAATTGGATGTTTTAAAGATACAAATCAAAGATAATCTCTTTACGTGTCATAAAAAGAACTTAATGGAAATTTAACAAAATTTTAAATCGGTTGAACGGCATAGATGTTGTGTAATATTGACTTTTATTACATGTTTTACTAATAATAATATGACGACACCTATTTATTCTAGTCTGAAATTCTATTAGCCGAATTACACTCCATCTTATATTAAAATGATTTTATTAAAAACCATCGCTTACTAAATTGTGTAAATCTATATGTTTCTTTTACAAAAATGATAATTCAAACTTTGTTGGTTTTTTGAATTCATTAATTTCAAAGAAATCTTAACATCCCTTAAACCCGATTTCAGCAATAAAGGTTTATAAACCGCATAATGCTGATTATGAGGGTTAATCCCGATGTACGAATCGTTTCAATGGTTTACAGAAACCATTGATTACGAGTCGTAAATCGATGCCGCAATTGTCAAATGCGGAATTTGGGTTAAACCCGATTTCAGCAATTAAGGCTTTGAAATACCGTATAGTACTGATTAAGAAGACAACCTCGATTTATGAATCGTTTCAATGACCGGTAAAATGTCGATGATATTACGATGCCTTGACAAGGTGAAATAAACGGAATCTAAGGCTTCGACTCAAATTCAGTAATATAAATGCTGAATTTGGGACAAAATGGACTGTCTTTTGTGGTAACCTTACTTCTATTAATGCTGATGTATTAATCGTTGAATCTATGGTTCGTTATGTCTTGTACTTTGAAGAATTTTAATTATTTGTTGGCAAATGAAGTACTTTTGTAATTGAAAATAGGGTATTTTAGCCCTAATGGATAGAACACAACATCCGGTGAACATGGACAAACACATTCATACCTATGACGCACAAGGCAATCAGCTTTGTTGTACTTTAGAAAAAAAGATTGACCAAAAGACTAAAATTTCTTTTGTCAAAAATAGAAAAAGTCCGTCCCCTCACTCTTCCCACACGCATCACCACGACCATACGCACTCACATGATCATGATCACGACCATTCTTCAGAGCATGAAGAAAGCCCAATTCAACTATTTAAACCCGTAATTATCAGCTTTGCCCTTCTGATGACGGGTATTGTGTTAGACAATGTGCAACCGACATACTACAGCGAATATATTCGATTGGGTCTATATATTTTGGCATTCATACCGGTAGGTTGGCCTGTCATTAAAGAAGCGTGGGAAGGAATAGGCAAAGGTGAGATATTTTCAGAATTCTTCCTGATGAGTCTCGCCACTCTAAGTGCCATGGCTATCGGCGAATACCCCGAAGCTGTAGCTGTAATGCTATTTTATATGACCGGTGAATTATTACAAACTATGGCCGTCAGGCGAGCAAAGGCAAATATCAAAACCATGCTGGATCAGCGTCCCGACGTCGTCACCATACTCGAAGGCAATCAAAGCCGTTCCATTCATGCTGCTGACGTAGCTATAGGCTCCATTGTCGTATTAAATCCGGGAGAAAAAGCCGGATTGGATGGCAGCTTAATCACCGACGAAGCCGATTTTAACACATCCGCCTTGACGGGTGAGAGCGTCCCGATACGCAAAGTGAAAGGGGATGAAATTTTAGCAGGCATGATTAATATGCACACGGTAAGTAAAATTCAAGTAACTCGACTTTATCAGGACAGTAAGCTGTCTCACATCCTTCAAATGGTACAAGATGCATCATCTCGCAAAGCTCCGACCGAATTATTTATACGCAAATTTGCACGCATTTATACGCCTGTTGTCGTCTTGTTGGCTGTATTAATTTGTTTTTTGCCCTATTTCTTTGTGGAAGAATATATGTTTAGAGAATGGCTTTATCGTTCCCTAATATTTCTGGTAATTTCTTGCCCTTGTGCTTTGGTAATCAGCATACCATTGGGATATCTGGGCGGAATAGGAGCATCCAGTCGCAATGGTATTCTCATAAAAGGTGGCAACTACTTAGACACACTGGCATCATTGCGACATATTGTTGTAGATAAGACTGGAACAATGACAGAAGGCCGCTTTGAAGTTAGAGATGTCGTCGTTGATCCTTCCGTGGATGTAGCAGTATTTTTGCATAGATTAAAAGCATTGCAGGCCTTTAGCACACATCCCATTGCCGGTGCAATTGGTCGATATGTCATGGATGATATCAGCAACATAACCGTCACCGAAGTACGAGAAATTTCCGGCAAAGGTATGTCAGGTATCGTCGATGGTACGCCCTTCGCAGCGGGCAATCTCGCCCTCATGAGGGATATGAAGATAGCGTATCCAGCTGATTTGGAACAAATTCCATTTACCATTGTAGCAGTATGCATGAATGGAAAGTATGCCGGATATATAACTATTGCTGATGTTATAAAAAAAGATGCGGTTGAAGTGGTGCGTCAATTAGAAGCCATGCATGTCGGTATAACTATGTTGAGTGGCGATAGCATCAAAGTGGTGGAAGCGGTAGCGAAAGAAGTCGGAATTAAAGCGGCTTATGGAGCATTATTGCCGGAGGACAAAGTGACCAAAATGCAGCTTATACGGCAGGAGAATGCCCCTATAGCTTTTGTCGGTGATGGCATGAATGATGCTCCTGTTCTTGCCGGAAGCGACGTGGGAATAGCCATGGGTGGGTTGGGAAGCGATATGGCAATAGAAAGCGCTGATGTCGTCATTCAGGATGATGACATAAAAAAGATTCCAAAAGCCATTTTTTTAGGCAAAAAAACCAAACAAATAGTGTGGCAGAATATACTATTAGCCTTTGTAGTTAAAGGCATCGTCTTGATTTTAGGCGCCTCGGGGCATGCCACTATGTGGGAAGCCGTATTTGCCGATGTCGGTGTAGCATTACTCGCTGTTGGCAATGCCATTCGTATTCAAAAACTATAGCACCACCACGCCTATTTACTCCCATTAGTGAAGGAATCATTGGAAGAAGTCGTCTTCTCCGGCCTTCTTTTTTACAGTATCTGATGGCTGCTCTATGATATCATTCCGCTGATATTGACTACAGTCGGTAATAATAGACTGCGGTCCGGGTGGAACAACAAATCTAGCTCTTGGATCAAAATCAGAAACTTTTTGCAATTCAAGTTGTCTGATAAATTCAGAGAAAAAGGGACGTGCCATTTTACTCCCTTGTCCATAAGTCAAGCTATTGAAGTGAATCCATCGATCATCTCCTCCCACCCATGTGCCGACTACCAATCCGGGAGTAATTCCCATAAACCATCCATCCACGTAGTCGTTGGTTGTTCCTGTCTTTCCACCTATTTCACTCTTGATACCCCCGAATCCGGCAGATCCCCTGACGGCATACTTGAGCATATCAACCATGACATAATTGATATCAGCCGGCAATGCTTGCTTCTCATCAGAGGTATTTTTATATATTATTTTCCCATTTTTATCCTCAATCTTGGTTATAAATGAAGGGACAACATAAGTGCCATTATTGGCAAACGACGCATAAGCACCCGTCATCTCCATGACAGTGAGATCGGCAGCACCTAGACAAATAGATGGCTGTGCGGGGACTTTCGACTTATCTATCCCCATATTATTGACAAGTTCAAGGACAGGCCGTGTGGATTTCAACTGCTTCATAAGATAAACAGAAACTGAGTTGCGTGATTCCTTCAACGCCTCATATAAGGTCATACTCTTTCCACTAAATTTACCTTCCGCATTGCCCGGAGACCATACATTGATAAGACCAAAATTCGCCTCTCCCGGCACAATGGAATACTGCTGGTCTGTGACTTTCATACATGGGCTTATTCCTAAGAATGTTATTGCTGATGCATACACAAATGGTTTAAAAGTAGAACCCACTTGTCTCTTTGTCCGGATATGGTCAAACTTAAAATACTTATGATTGATACCTCCGACCCATACCTTGACCTGACCTGTTGATGGCTCTATGGCTATTATACCCGTCTGTAAAAACATTCGATGATAACGGATACTGTCATAAGGTGTCATCGTCGTATCTTTCTCACCCACTGTATTGTAGGCAAATACTTTCATCTTAAACTTTTTAGCAAACTCAGTTCTTACATCCTTGCGGAATTGTTGCCATTTAGCGACAGCGATTTTATAATCAGGGTCAGCCATAATCTTTTTGTAAGTCTGTTTTTGGTCGTCCGTAATTTTATATTTTTTGGCTACTTTGTCGAGTCCCTCTCTATCCGCATTAGTCCATATATCAAACTCAATATCGGTAAAATTAACATCAGGGAATTTAGCCGACAAGTCGTCCAATTCTTGCTCAAAGAGGTTTTGGCGCATATTGATGTATCTATCTGATGAGCGTACTAAATTCTTCATGGAAGCATCGCGAATGGCAAGCTGACCTTTGTCCGCATTATATTTCCAGGGGTCTTTACCCCTCCATTCACGCCAAAAGTTAGCCTGAACCGTTTTCATGTGCTTGAGCATTGTTTCTTCTGCGATGCGCTGCATATCAATATCAATGGAAGTATAAATCTTCAACCCATCTCTATAAATATCATAGAGTGATCCATCCGACTTCTGCAAATCCATTTTACGGATTATTTGACTGACTTCTTTGCCAACCTCCATTCTAAAATAGGTGGCATCACCATCGATGTGGGATTTTGGTTTAAAATCAAGTTTAATTGGTTCGGCGGTGTACTTTTGATATAATTCACCGGTCAAATCGCCATTGCTATACATCCTTTTGAGGACGGTATTGCGGCGCATTGTTGCCTGTTCTCGCCGCCGGACGGGATTGTAGAGAGAAGGATTCTTGAGCATACCCACCAATACAGCTGCCTCAGGGATAGTCAAGTCTTTGTTACTTTTGGAAAAATAGGTTTCCGACGCAGCCTCGATACCATAAGCACCATAGATGAAGTTGAATTTATTGAGATACATCGCAAGAATTTCTTCTTTGGTGTAGCTTCGCTCTAACCTTATGGAAGTAATCCATTCTTTGAGCTTTATATTAACCAAGGCGAATGTTTTACGGATTCTTCCCATGTCGCCAAAGTCACGATCAGAATATAACAACTTAGCCAATTGCTGGGTAATGGTACTTCCTCCACCTGAACTCTTATTGGCAAGTAAAACAGTTTTAGCAACGACCCTTGCAATGGCTTCTGCATCGACACCGCTGTGTTTTTCAAAGCGTACATCTTCGGTAGCAATCAAGGCTTTGATGATATTGGGAGATATGTTCCTATAATCCACAGGCACCCTATTTTCAATATACAATCGACCCAATGTGGAATTGTCGGACGAAAGTATCTGACTGGCAAAGTCGTATTTCGGATTCTCCAACTCTTCAAAAGTAGGTAAGCCGGACAATGAGAGGTAAAACAAATAGACCGCAATAAATAAAATAAAGCAGCCCAAGCCTATCCACATTTTTCGGACAATGGACTTAATTTTCGGATTACTGTCTTCCATACTGTCTTAAAATATATAAATAAATAACGAATGTACGAATAAATTAATATGTATCATGTGTAAAGACGGTTTGTAAGTTTTATATGATTGTTTAATGTATAAAATTATAATCTATCAAAATAATCAAAATGATGCATCCTTGAAAAGCTTCAGACCTTCCAAATCATTGATTCTGTGTAACTATTTGAATATCTTTCAATGCTCCCTTCTACCTCAAACATTTACTTTTTGTTGCCATTTTGTTATTTTCAATAATATTTTTCTGAATTTCAAATCAAAAGCAACAAATTTGCGTTCTTTAGTTGAAAGAATAAACCATGAAAAAATCTTTTTTAGTTTTCTTGTTTTTCTCCATACTTTATTCCGTCAATGCACAACATCAACAAGTTGATACTGTAATATTTGCGGGCAAAAAGATGTTGCGTGTCATCACCGAAAGAGGCGATACTGCATACTTGGACCAACTCGATGAAGTGTCTGTTTCTTCCAAAAAACAATTCGGTAGTAAGGATGAATATGATCGATATATGCGGTATCGACGTTACGCTGCCATTGTCTATCCTTATGCCTTAGAAGCCATGCGTATCTATCATGAATCGAAAGAAGCAACACGCAGCATGACGAGACGAGAACAAAAAAAGTATATGAAAACCCTCGAAAGGGAATTAGAAGAACAATTTGAAGAGCCTTTGAAGAAATTGACAAGGACGCAGGGTCTCATACTTACTAAGATGATTGAAAAGGAGCTCAACGAGCCTTTTTACGACGTAATCAAAGAAATTAAAGGTACGTGGTCAGCTTTCTATTACAATACGTCCGGTCGATTTTACGGATACCATCTAAGAGACGGCTACAAACGAGGTGAAGACTACATACTCGATATGGTATTGGACGATTATCGTCTGAATATTAAAAGATAACTATGCTTATAGTGCCTTATCGATGGAATAGCAGAAAAAAAAGCCCAAAGTTAACCACTGAATAAGCTACTATTCTACACTTACCTTAAACTCTATATTTGCCGTGTGTTCCAACGTTTTAGACACCGAACAGTATTTTTCAAAAGACAGCTGGGCGGCCTTCTGAGCCTTCTTCACATCGACATTACCTTTGATTCTAAAGAGAACAGTAATATTTCGATATAGTGAATAATCATCTACCGGCTCCGATATACCGTCCACTTCAACAGAAAAGGAAGTGATGACTTGTCGCTGTTTTTTAAGAATATGGATGACATCAATAGCGCTACAGCCACCTATTGCAGCCAGAAGCAATTGCATGGGTCGCATACCCAGATTAGCTCCACCAATAGATGGGCTACCATCCATCATAATTGTATTGCCCTCTTCATTGACGGCTTCCATCTGAAAATCTTCATTTATTCGTTTTATGTGAATCTTCATCGCCTATTTATTTTAAACTGATAGCTTAATAGTTTTTAAAGCCAATATACAAAGTTATAGCATCTCCGGCCGATTGTAAAACAAGGATTGACAACTTTCAGAAGATTGCATTGCCTGAATGACAGCAGGTAAAGGTGCTATAAAAACCTCGGGATAATCCACTTCTCCAAGCTGCGGTCTGATCGGATACGCCAACTCCTCCTTCTCTGTATTAAACTGCGAATCAATCCCCACTTTATTGCCACGAGGATCAACCCTAAACCATCCAACATCCTCCAAATACAAAGCATTCAAGCCATGGAGGGCATAGCCTGACTCGATGGTGCCTTTCCTTAGCACACGTTGGTAGCAAAAGCCGGCAGGAATGCCCATGCCCCGCAAAAGCGCTGCCAGCACGTGTGATTTGGCAAAGCAGATTCCTTCATGCTGTGTCAATGCCTCTTCAGCAGAAATTGTCACTTTTTCATATCCGGTATCGAAGGAATGGGCAACTTGGTCTCTCGCTATTTCAAAGGCAAGTTTTGCCCTATCTAAAGAGGACGAAGTCAATGATTGAATGTCGAGAATTTTTTGACTGATATTTGGGGTGTCAAACTGAATGACTGGCGGAATTTCTAATAGATAATCTTCAAGAATACTTGATTCGATGTGCAATTTCATAGCATTTATGTTGTGTACATAATTTGATTTATTTCTTCAACAGTTGAATTCACTATAGGGTTTAACCCAAATTCCACAAAAGACAATGCTGAATTTGGCATTAAAATAAAACAAATTGCCGACAAAACTGTCTTTATTCTGGAGGATAACCATATTTTATGGTACATTAGCCTTTTAACCCAAATTCCGCATTTGTCTAATGTGGAATCGACTTACGACTCGTAATCAATGGTTTACAGAAACCATTGAAACGATTCGTACATCGGGATTAACCCTCATAATCAGCACTATACGGTTTTTCAAAACCTTTACTGCTGAATTTAGGTTTTATAAATTTTATTGTGAGTGTGTAAAATAGCCAATATTGAATATTCTGCTGATTTTACTCCTATTAGAAGTTATCATTCATGCTTTATAACATAATTTTATTAATTCATGTATTTTCGGCTATATTAGGTCTTGGTCCCGGTTTTGTCATGATATACATTGTGACGAGGGCTTCCACTATGTCAGAGCTACGACATGCATATCTTATACGCAATCGGCTTCACATCTTTGTAATGGTAGGCGGAACATTACTCCTGTTATCCGGGCTGGCGATGGGATTCATCAACACATATCTCTTCAGGATGGGATGGTTTGTCACCAGTTTAGTTTTGTTTTTAGTGGCGTTGGGCTTCGGACCGGTAGTATTATCTCCTTTATCAAAGCCCATCAAAACCTTATTAAAACAACATCAAGGTGAAGATATTCCCCAGCAATATTATCATTTATCGAAGAAATTATTTTTTTATGAAAGAATTGAAAATGTAATATTTCTGGTTATTATTATGATGATGGTATTAAAACCTTTTTAGAATTATTGCTAAATTTTTTGAAAATAAAACCAACCTTTAACAACAATCTAACCATCAAAAGCTATGAAAGATAAAGTTGAACATACCAATGAATTAAATGCTGATTTCTGGAATCACCGATGGAAAAGCGGACTGACAGGATGGGATATAGGTTATGCATCACCGCCTTTGGTCGAGTATATGAGCCAATACGAGGACAAGTCCGTATCCATTCTCATTCCTGGTTGCGGCAATTCATACGAAGCCGAAAACCTGCTATCTAAAGGTTTTGATGACATAACTTTAATCGATATTTCGGAGGAATTGACCAATAGATTGCGAGAAAGATTCAAAAAAGCGCCCCAGATTAAAGTGATATATGAAGACTTTTTTAACCACGTCGGACAATATGATTTAATCTTAGAACAAACCTTCTTCTGTGCCCAGATACTAGAAAGGCGAGAAGAATATGTGCGTCATATCGCTTCACTACTCAAGAGGGGTGGAAGGTTAGTTGGTGTTCTATTCAACGTAGATTTTGGTAAGGAGGGGCCGCCATTTGGTGGCGATGAAAACGAATACAGGAAACTTTTTTCAGGTTTATTTGACATCCGGGTCATGAGTCCTTGTTACAACAGTATTCCTCCAAGAGCTGGTTCTGAACTCTTTGTGGTGATGGTCAAAAAGTAGAAAACTAAAGCCTATTGAGTCCTGCTTTAGCCTTTTGATGCAAACTTGATTTGTATTCGGAAGGTGACAAGGAAAGGCAAAGGTTGTAGTACTTTCGAGCCTGAGCCTTATTGTTTTTTTCTTCGTAAATCAAGCCAATATTGAGGGCAGCATTACAAGCGTAATAATTGGGATATTTTTTTCCTTTTTCCAGTGTAATCATATAATAATTTAATGCGGCAGCCTCATTTGAAAGGGAGTGCAATACTCGTCCCATCCGATAGTTATATTCCAACCGTTCCTGAACGCTATTAAAATCAGATTCTTTTTTGCTATTTAAAAGTTGATAAGACCGTTGATAGTAGTTGCCATCATAAAGAAGTCGGGCTTTAAGGAGGTCTATATTGGGCATTTGACCGGCATTGGCTTCCCGAAGAGCGGCTTTATCCTCATCTACAATAGCACGACCATATTTTATAATATTGGCATTATTCATGAGGTATCCGGCTACATTGCCTTCAACAAGCTGACTCCATGCGAGTTTCTGATAGGCTTCTTTGATGTAATTCCGACCTTTAAACTGTCTCAAGTAGGACTTTAAATAAAGGTCTGCATCGGGATCGAGCCGATGGAGCTTTGCCATGCCCAGCATAAAATTGAGATAGTGAAATGGGAAGTAATTACTGCCTCCGGGGCGTTTCATTAAAATATTGATTGCCACATCATTTCGTCCTGAACGCATGGCAATGTTACTTAGGGCAAAACAAGCCAAAGGACTATTGTCCGTATCTAATCCGGCTTGTGAAACTACTTTCCAGGCATTTTCGGCATCATTATTGAGGTGAAGCTGTACAAAGGCATACATTACAATGGCCTCATCCCTAAAGAGGAAAGGTCGGTCATAACGAATGACGGATTCAAGTTCTCTGATACCCTGATCGATGGTACCATCCATACCTCCCAACCAAGATACGCCCCAACGATATTCGTCCGGTATTGTACCGATAGCAGCATGCAATACACCCATACTTTTCTTATTGAGAATAAAGTTTGGAAATTTTTTTGTATTGCTGTTTAAATCCTTGTAAGCCGCTTTTATTTCAAAAAATGCCCGCGTATATTCTTCAAACTTCAATCGTGCCAATGCCCATTGCAGTTGCATTTCAGCCTTACAATATAAAAAATAAGGAGAGGATGGGTCTGTCTTTTCAATCATCGACAAACGCATGTTCTTATTGGCTTTCATCTTATCGAAATCGGTATCCGTTTCACCTATAAATGCAGAAAAGAAGTCGATATAATTTTCCAGAAAATAAGTGACATAATTGTTGGGTTCAGAAGTTCTAATGACTTGAATTTTTTGTTCGGCTTCCTTAAAGCGAAGTTGCATTATCAATTGATAAGCCTTACGGGCGTTCGGGCTAAAATCAATAGACTTCTTTTGAGCATGAATACTCTGAGGCTGCATGAGGCATATTAGCCAAATGGAAATAATAAAAAATAAAGGATGCTTCAACACAGGCTTTCAAAAATATTTTTAAAATAAAAAGCCTCAAACACCAAATCAGTATTTGAGGCTTCACTTGGAAGAAACATCCACTTAAGCTTCAGTGGTTTCTTCTTCCAAGATAGTGGCTTTATCCACTAAGATACGTCCACAATGCTCGCACACTAAGATTTTCTTGGTTAATCCTATTTCCATCTGGAGTTGTGGTGGAATAGCATTATAACATCCGCCACATGCGTTACGCTCGACGGAGACTACAGCCAAACCATTGCGATAAGTGTTTCTAATCTTTTGGTATGCTTTTAAGAGGCGCTCTTCGATTTTCTTCTGTTGCTTTTCAGATACCGCCAACAGTTTTTCTTCATCTTTCTCGGTGCGGCTGATGATTTCCTTCAACTCAACTAATTTCTTTTCAAGATCTTCTTGCTTGTTGGTTCTGCGTTCCTGCGCAGCGACCAATGCTTCATTTTTACCTTCTTTGGAAAAGCGCAATTCTTTGATTTTTTTCTCAGCCAATTGAATATCCAACTTTTGGAGTTCTATTTCCTTGTTTACGGCATCAAATTCCCTGTTGTTCTTGACTTTATCCAATTGTTTTTCATACTTGGCTATCAAGGCTTCACTTTCTTTGATATGGTTTTGATAATTTTTTATATCCAGTTCCATCGTCTTAATAGCGGTATCTATCTTAGTTACCCGGGTATCTAAGCCGGCAACTTCATCTTCCAGATCACTTACCTCCATCGGCAACTCACCTTTGAGGATTCGAATTTCATCAATCTGCGAGTCAATTTGTTGAAGATTGTATAATGATCTTAGCTTTTCACTAACTGATAATTCCTTTTTTGCCATAATTTTTATAAATAGTTAATTGGATTTGTAATAACTTTAGTCGAACGAAGCGCAAAATTACTAATTTTTTTGATTATCAAGTCTTTAATTAAATTTATTGTAAATTGTTCACTTTCATAATGTCCTATATCGGCTATCATAATTTTATCATTGGCATCAAAAAACTCATGATATTTGAAATCGGCCGTTATGAAAACGTCGCATTCCATGGCTATTGCCTGATTTAATAAAAATGAACCTGAACCTCCGCACACTGCAACCTTATGAATGGTAGTCTTCACCGGCTGCGTATATCTTATAACATGTACCTGCATTTTTTGTTTCAGGTCTTCCAAAAAAAAGGTCCATTCTATCGGATGTTGGGTCCAACCAATTAGTCCGGTACCACGAGGACGATCCTTGATTAGTGCACCGGGATGAGGGAGGAGAGCCTCACATCGAGAAAGTCCGATTCGCTCTGCGATTTTGTTATTTACGCCTTCGTCGATCACATTATCGAGATTGGTATGTATAGCATAAATGGCAATATTGTTGCGTATTGCCTTGATGATGGTACGCTGTACGTAATTTTGTCCGATAAATCTTTTTAATCCTGAAAAAACGATTGGATGATGGGCAATAACCAAATTAAAGCCTGCTTCTATAGCTTCATCGACAACGGATTCCGTAGCATCTAAACTTATAATAGCACCTGTGATGTTCATGTCCGGATGCCCTACAATCAGTCCACTATTGTCATAGCTTTCTTGATATTCAAGCGGTGCATGTTGTTCTAAATGTTGTATTATCTCTTGTAACTTCATCTATATTTTAATAAATACGATCAAACTAAGTGCATCAAATCTCCGACACATGGCACTGTGCGACTCACAAATCCTTCTCCTAATTTTACTCCGGCTGCTCGTCCCATTTCTCTTGCCCTGGCTTCTAAAAACACCCAGAAATCCTCATCGCTGATCGGGGTATGAACCTGCTCTTTATTCATAAAAAATTGGGATGCATAAGCCGACACCATTTCCAACTTCTTTTGATGATAATCAGTAATATCCACAACGATATGTGGCGCTATGTGCATGTCCTGAATGTAGTTTAGTACAATCTTGGGTCGCCATCGGTCAAGGACAAGACCATCATCATCCTTCAGCTCTACTTTGACCAATCCACTGACAAATGTCGCTCTATCTACCAATTCTGCACCTTTACCATGATCCGGATGCCTATCAGAAGGGGCATTGGCGAGGATTATCGAAGGCTTTGCTATCCGAATGATTCGGGCTACTGCCAAAATGGATGCTTCATCCACCGTAAAAAAGCCATCTTTAAGCCTCAGGTTATGTCTCCACATACCGCCCAATCTTTTTCGGGCTTCCTCAGCTTCTTCCAGGCGCAATGATCCACTGCCATTGGAACCTAATTCACCCATTGTTAAGTCCAACAAGCCAACACTATGACCTTGTTCGATCATTTTAATGAGTGTCCCGCCGGAACCCAGTTCGATGTCATCGGGATGTGCCCCAATAGCGAGGATATCTACTTTTTGCATGATTAATTGGTTAATACCTCTTCTGAAGGTAACAGTTTAATATATTCCTTAATGTATTGATTGGGGACGGCTACGCTGAGGTTGTAATAAGCAATCCTCCATTTTCCATTCACTCTGGCGAGCACACCAGTTGCTCTACAAGGCCCCATCCATGTCTTCAAGCTTTCGTCAAACATCACTTTATTTTTATCCTTCAAGTCATAATAATGTCGGTCAAAAGGTTCAAAATGCCATGCCTTTCTTCCGCGGAAATACTTACCCAAGTCTCGTGCCATCGAAGTCCTATCCCACCTTTCAGAGAGATCTGTCCCCAGATATACAGCATCTTCCGTCATCAAACCGAAAAAAGTAGCTGAATCTCCCACCGCTGCCGCATGATGCCAGGCATCAATCACCTTATTTTGTTCTTCTTGATTTGTATTACTAATATAAGATGAAAATACTGGAACGAATACAATTAGGCATAATAACACCAACAATGACTTTAGCTCGGGAAATTTCATTGAATGTAATTGATATTTGACAAGATTTATTTTAAAAACGGTTAAAGTTAAAAAATGTTGGAAAATAATTCAAGATGTCATATCTTTACACAACTTAATCACCAATTTTTATAATATGTTAGTAAAAGTATATGCCAGTGCAACTCATGGAGTGGATGCATGTACCATTGATGTTGAAGTCAACTCAGGAGGTCCTGTACAGGCGGGCAAAATGGGTTATTTTTTAGTAGGCTTACCCGACAATGCAGTAAAAGAAGGATATATGCGCATCGCCGCAGCGACTTCCAATATAGGCCTAAAGCTGCCCCGTATCAATATGACGGTCAATCTGGCTCCGGCAGATATGAAAAAAGAAGGTGCCGCTTATGACCTACCCATCGCTATAGGCATGCTGGCAGCATCGGGATATATCACAACGGATATATTGGACAAATACATCATTTTGGGAGAGTTATCATTAGACGGTGAACTACGACCTATTAAAGGAGCACTGCCCATTGCCATACAGGCACGTAAGGAAGGATTTAAAGGGTTTATTTTACCTGCCGATAATGCTAGGGAGGCCGCCATAGTCAATGATTTGGATGTATATGCTGCTCATAATTTAAAGGATGTCGTTCAATTTTTTAATCAAGAAGGAAGCTTGGAAAAAATTTCTATTAATACAAGAGAGGAATTTTTCAACAACCATTCCGATTATATGGAAGACTTTGCTGATGTAAAAGGTCAAGAAAACATCAAGCGGGCACTTGAAATAGCAGCGGCAGGTGGGCACAACGTTATCCTCATAGGGCCGCCCGGTGCCGGAAAAACTATGCTGGCAAAGCGCCTTCCTACCATCTTACCTCAATTGTCCCTCAAGGAGGCACTCGAAACCACTAAAATCCATTCCGTCGCAGGCACCCTTTCAAAAGGCTCTTCACTCATCACCAGAAGACCATTTCGCTCGCCTCATCATACAATTAGCGATGTTGCATTAGTAGGTGGTGGCTCCAATCCTCGACCCGGCGAAATATCACTTGCTCACAATGGCGTGTTGTTTTTAGATGAATTGCCGGAGTTTAAAAGAGAAGCCTTAGAGGTGATGCGCCAACCAATGGAAGATCGTGTCGTAACCATAAGCCGTGCACGCCAAACCATCGATTATCCGGCAAGTCTGATGTTGGTTGCATCCATGAATCCATGTCCATGCGGTTACTACAACCATCCTGAGAAGGAATGTGTATGCGCTCCGGGAGTAGTCAAAAAATATTTAAACAAAATATCCGGCCCACTCTTAGACCGGATCGACCTACATGTTGAAGTGACGCCCGTTTCTTATGATAAATTGGCCGATGAACAACCAGATATAGAAAGAAGTGAGTCTATCCGACAACGGGTAGTTGCCGCCCGGGAAATACAAGAAGAACGATTTAAAGAAATCAAAAACGTATATTCCAATGCCCAGATGCCCGGTAATATTGTCAGAAAATTATGCCAACTCACGCCTCAAGGTACCGCCCTCCTGAAGGCAGCAATGACAAAACAACAACTTTCTGCCCGTGCCTATGACAGAATATTAAAGGTAAGCAGAACCATTGCAGACTTAGCTGGAAGTCCCAATATTACTATAGAACACCTTGCGGAGGCAATTCATTTTAGGAGCTTGGACAAGGAGTCTTGGATGCCAACTTAGCACATGAATATAATATTTTTTATTATCAGCATCTCAATGACCAAAATATCCCAATCCTCTATCTATTTATTGCAGCGATACCTATTGGAGCAAAAGCCATCGTATTTTCTAATCGAAGGCCAGACTGGAGTCAAATACAGTGAACGAAGTGTACAACACATATTGTATCGGGCAGTACAAAAGTCCTGTGTCGATGAAAACACTACGGTGCATACGCTACGCCATACCTTTGCCACACATTTGATATTGGATGAAATGGACATCCGTTTAGTTCAGGAATTATTAAGTCACAACTCATTAAAGACAACTGAAATCTACACACATATCACAGATAAAATGAAAAACGTTATTTCTCCCTTAGATCATTTGGATATATCAGAATAATGCGTATATTTATATGGAAAATATACGCAAGTGTACGTATATACAACCGTTATAGCCAATGGTAAGACGACACTCCGAACATTGAACAGACGACCAAAATTTAAACAGAAAGCAAACCATTTTAACAATTAAACAAAGAGTAAGCCGACACTCATTACCGACCCTTCTGCATTTTTTATTTTTCCCACCGCACTTTTTTTTAATTCAATTTATTCCCACCTCACAAGTGGCACATTTGGTTTTGTCCGACACACAAGCCAACGCTTCACAAAACCAAAAGAGCCACTTTTTTTTCTACTCACAGGATTGAGTAAACAGTAAATCAAAACTTTCTTTGAAGTTTATTTGCCCAATTAAAAATTAGTTTCTACTTTTGCGAGTGAATACTAACTAACATAAAAACAAATTAGACAAGTATGCAAGAATTTACAGACAGGCAAATTGAGATAATGGAAGCGGCTACCAACCGTATATCAAAATATGGTATTCAGAATTTGACCATCAAAACATTGGCTGAGGATATAGGTTTGTCGGAACCTGCATTGTACAGACATTTCAAAAGTAAAAATGAAATATTATTGAGCTTGTTGGAATACTTTAAAACAGAAATGAAAAATCGTATTCAGTCTATTTCTTTTAAGCCAACGGATACAAGTGCTTACGAATTAAGAACAATTTTCAATTCTCAACTACAAACGTTTACAAACAAACCAGCAATTGTGAGTGTCATTTTTGCAGAAAGCATTTTCCATTTTGATGAAAGTTTGAGCAATAAAGTAGCTGAAATTATGGATATGATGCAGGAGTATGTAAAAACAAATATTGTAAAAGGTCAAGAAAAAGGGCAATACAATAAATTGATTGGAGCTTCTACACTAACGACTATAGTTGTTGGTGGAATGAGAATGACCGTACTGAAATGGAAATTATCTGGACATAAATCAAATTTGGTTAAGGACGGAAAAACGGTCTTAGATGGAATATTGAAAATGATTGAGAAAAATTAAAAATAACGAATTAAAAATATGAAGAAAGTGTTTGTCTTAGGAATGAGTGTTATGCTTTTGTGGAGTTGTAACAATACCACTGAAAAAGCAACGGAAAAGCAGGAAACAGAAACCCATGCAGAACATCAACACGATGAAAATTCTGAAGCTATTGAACTCAACAATGGAGAAAAATGGATGGTGAACGAAGAAATGAAGCCTTTTGTAATGAAAGGCGAAGAATTGGTAAATTCTTTTATCCAGAATAATCAGGCAGATTATAAAGCATTAGCTCAACAATTAAAAGAGCAAAATGACCAGCTAATAAAAAGTTGTACAATGGACGGGAAAAGTCATGATGAATTGCACAAATGGCTGCATCCACATCTTGAAATTGTCAAATCATTGCAAGATGAAGCAGATGCTAAAAAAGCAAATGAACTCATTGTGAAACTACAAAATTCGTATCAAGAATATCATCAGTATTTTAATTAAAAATTGTAACTTTATATCGTGAAACAGTTTTGGGCAATATCATTTCTTTTTATCTTTTTAAGTGCAAATACAGCATTTGGAGAGTTATTAAAATTGCCTGTACTGATACAGCATTATATGGAGCATGAGGACTTGCAAGGTGATATTTCTTTCTTTGATTTCTTAAAGGAACACTATAACAATCCTGAGGCTCATCCCGATATTCCAAATCACCATCACGACAATCTTCCTTTAAAAACACTCTCTGCTCATTCAACATCTGTTGTATCACCTATTCCAATTTTTAATGTAGTCAGTACAACTTTTATTGAAAGTGATCAAACTACAATTCCACTTTATCAAGAAGGGAATTTTATCAATAACTACCTCAGCCAAATATGGCAACCACCCCGCTTTGGTTAATCTTTTTTTATTGATTGAAGGCTAATATGCCTTTCTATTGCTATGCTTGAATTTCGGGCAAGTTTCAAAATTTAATTTAATGATTAATCCAAAAATATGCTTAATAAAATCATTGAGTTTTCCGTAAGGAATAAACTCATCATAGGGCTGTTTACGGCTGCCCTTATCATCTTTGGTGTGTATGAAACCACCAAACTGCCCATTGATGCCGTTCCAGATATTACCAATAATCAGGTGCAAGTGATCACCGTAGCACCGGCTTTGGGTGCGACCGATATTGAACGCTTGGTTACTTTTCCTATCGAACAAGCGAGCAGCAACATTGCCGGCATTCACGAAATCAGGAGCTTTTCACGCTTTGGTTTGTCCTTAGTTACCATTGTTTTTGACGACAATATAGATGTGTATTGGGCAAGACAACAAGTAAGCGAAAGATTGCAATCCGTAAAAGATGAAATTCCTGATGGAGTTGGTACGCCTGAACTGGGTCCTATTTCTACAGGATTGGGCGAAATTTATCAGTATGTGGTTCGTGCAAAACCGGGTTTTGAAAACAAATATGATGTTACCGAACTACGCACGATTCAAGATTGGATTGTAAGAAGACAACTGTTGGGGGTAAAGGGGGTGGCGGAAGTCAGCAGCTTTGGCGGCAAGCTAAAGCAGTACGAAATAGCGGTGAATGCCCAAAAGTTGCAATCCTTCAATCTCACTATCAATGACATCTTTCAGGCTTTGGAAAACAACAACCAAAACACCGGTGGGGCTTATATTGAAAAAGGACCGACTGTTTTATTTATCCGAAGTGAAGGCTTGATTGGAAACAAAGAGGACATTGAAAACATTGCTGTAAAATCCACTTCAGACGGTATTCCTGTTTTGTTGAAAGATGTAGCTACTTTGAATATCGGCCATGCTAACCGTTATGGAGCGATGACCTATAATGATGAGGGCGAAGTAGCCGGTGCTGTGGTGATGATGCTGAAAGGGGCGAATAGCAATGATGTTATCAAAAATGTGAAAGAAAGAATTGCACTCATAGAAAAAACATTGCCCGAAGGCGTAATCATCGAACCGTTTTTAGATAGAACCAAAATGGTCAATAATGCCATCCACACCATCGAAACCAATTTGGCAGAAGGTGCATTGATAGTCATTTTTGTGTTGGTTTTGTTCTTGGGAAATTTAAGAGCCGGTTTATTGGTGGCATCCGTTATTCCCCTTTCTATGCTTTTTGCCATCATTATGATGAATGTTTTTGGAGTGAGTGGCAATTTAATGAGCCTGGGAGCATTGGATTTCGGTTTGATTGTAGATGGTGCGGTGATTATTGTTGAAGCAGTTTTGCATCAGTTACATCACGGCAAAAAATATGAAGTCCTGCCCAAAATCAGCCAATTGGAAATGAATAAACAGGTCAAAAGCTCAGCCTCTAAAATGGTGAATAGTGCCGTGTTTGGTCAGATTATCATCCTGATTGTTTACCTGCCTATTTTCAGTTTGCAAGGTATTGAGGGCAAGATGTTTAAACCGATGGCACAGACCGTTTCTTTTGCTTTGATTGGTGCATTTATTCTTTCACTTACTTATATTCCGATGATGAGTGCTTTGGTATTGAGTAAAAAGCTAAAACACAAGCCCAATCTGTCTGACAGAGTGATGGACAAAGTAGCCAACGCACATCAAAGATTATTAAAAAAGGTGATTCATTTTCCCAAAACAGTCATCGCTTCTGTAGCTGTACTTTTTGTAATTGCGTTATTTATTCTTTCAAGATTGGGAGGTGAATTTATTCCCTCATTGGAAGAAGGAGATTTTGCAGTGGACACCAGAGTTTTAACCGGCAGTAATTTAAACACCACCATTGAATACACTCAAAAAGCTGCTCATATTTTGAAATCTCAATATCCAGAAGTGGAAAAAGTAGTAACAAAAATAGGAAGTGGTGAAGTGCCTACCGACCCTATGCCGATGGAAGCCAGTGATATGATGGTGATTTTGAAAAACAAAAAAGAATGGACTTCTGCTAAATCATTTCCCGAACTGGCAGAAAAGATGGGTAAATCTTTGGAGGCTGTACCCGGCATCAGCACAGGGTTTCAGTATCCGGTGCAAATGCGTTTTAATGAATTGATGACCGGTGCAAGACAAGATGTGGTTTGTAAGATTTTTGGAGAAGACTTGGACAGTCTCTCGCATTATGCCACCCAATTGGGCACTATCATCAAAACGGTAAAAGGTGCAGAAGATTTGTACATAGAACCCGTAACAGGAATGTCGCAGGTGGTAGTCAAGTACAACCGAGCCACAATGGCACAATTTGGACTGAATATTAAAGAGGTCAATAAAGTGGTGAACACCGCTTTTGCAGGGCAAAGTTCCGGTAAAGTTTATGAAGGAGAAAAACGCTTCGACTTGGTGGTTCGATTGGATGAAAAACAAAGAGAAAACTTGAATGACATTTGCAACCTGCTTATCCCAACGCCTAAAGGCACACAGATACCTTTGTATCAGGTGGCAGATGTGGACATCATCACCGGACCGGCTCAGATACAAAGAGAAGATGCCAAACGAAGAATTGTCATCGGCTTTAATGTACGGGGCAGAGATGTACAAAGTATCGTGAATGAATTGAGTAAAAAAGCGGAGCAACAACTACAATTTTCACCGGGTTATTACATTACTTACGGAGGTGCTTTTGAAAATCTAAATCAGGCGAAAGACCGCTTGATGATTGCGGTACCTATATCATTGGCATTGATTTTTCTGTTGTTATTTTTTGCGTTTAAGTCCGTAAAAGAAAGTTTATTGATTTATACAGCCATTCCGCTTTCTGCTATTGGCGGTATTTTTCTGTTGGCATTGAGAGGGATGCCTTTCAGCATCAGTGCCGGCATTGGATTTATTGCTTTGTTTGGTGTTGCTGTTTTGAATGGAATTGTGTTGATAGCCGAATTTAACAGACTTAAAAAAACAGGAGAACAAGACTTAGAAAAAGTAGTCTTAAACGGAACAAAAACCAGACTGCGACCGGTATTGATGACCGCCTTCGTGGCATCGTTAGGCTTTTTACCGATGGCATTGAGTAAAGGTGCAGGAGCCGAAGTTCAAAAACCTTTGGCAACGGTGGTGATTGGTGGATTATTGATCGCTACTTTCTTAACGCTGTTTGTTTTGCCTTCTCTGTTTATTCAGTTTGAAAAAATCAGTTTTAAGAAAATTAAACTTTCCAAAAAATCAATTGTTACGCTCATAGTTTTGCTATTCCAAATTCCATTATTTGCACAAAATATTTCGTTGGAACAGGCTTTGGAAATGGCGGATAAAAATAATCTTTCCATCAAAAGCAATAAACTCTTAGAAAGCTATCAGGATAAGAAGAAAGCATCTTACCTCAACATTCCGCAAACCAATCTCACAACAGAATTGGGACAAATAAACACGCCTGCTTTTGACAATAAATTTGGGGTTACACAAAGCATCAATTTCCCTACGGTTTACAGCAATCAAAAGAAAGTTTTAGAACAGGAATGGCAAAAAGCGATCACTCAAACAAAACTTTCAAAAATAGAAACAAGAAAATTAGTTACTCAAGTTTTTTATCAGATTTTAACCCTGAATGAACAGAAAAAAATCCTAAGTAAAACGAATTCGCTCTATTCAGAATTTTTAGAGAAAAGCAAATTACGATTTGAAAAAGGAGCAGGAAATATCTTGGAAAAAACGACTGCCGAAATTCAGTTTGAAAACATTTCCAATCAATTAAAATGGTTAGAAAATGAAATTGACTTGGCGAAAATCCAATTGCAATGGCTGCTCAATTCAGACATAAGATTTGAGCCGATAGCTGATAATTTTATTATTGATGTTGGATTACTGTCTAATAATATTCCAATAGAAAATCATCCTTTACTTGAGCTATCTCAACAAGAAATTGAACAATCCAAATTGCAGGTACAATTGGAAAAATCCAAACTTTTGCCTGATTTGTCAATATCTTATTACAACCAAAGTTTTAGAGATATTGATGCACACCGTTACAATGTGGTAGCGTTGGGAGTTGGAATTCCCATTTTTGCAAGCGGACAAAAAGCCAACATAAAAGCTGAACAACAAAAAATTGCTTTTTACGAAAATGAGCAACAAGTCAAAAAAGCTCAATTAGAAACGGAATATCGGTCGGCTTTGAATGCTTATCAAACGCAAAAAGCAATTGTGGAGAATTTTCAAAACAAGCAACTGCCACAAGCGGAACAGATTTTCAAAACGGCAAAAGAGCAATTTGTCAATGGAGAAATCAACTATTTGGATTGGGTGCTTTTGAATAATCAGGCAACTCAGATTCAAACCAACTATTATCAGGCTGTAACCCAGTTAAATCAAACAGCCATCACTCTACTTTATCTCATTTCAAAATAAAATAACAATGAAAAATATAATTATCGTCCTATTGAGTTTGCTTCTTTTCGGTTGTAAAAACAGCCAGAAAGAACAAGAAAAACAACCCAATCCAAGCAATGAAAATCACATTTCATTGACCAAAGAACAGCTTCAAAATTTTCAATTGAGTACAACAGAGTTGCAAGAGAAAAATATCCATCACACCCTGAAACTGAACGGTACCATAGATGTGCCGCCACAAAACTTGGTTTCTGTCAGCAGTGCCTTTGGTGGCAGGGTGCAGTCCACCAAACTATTGCCCGGGATGCATTTCAGAAAAGGCGAAATATTGGTAACATTGGAAGACAATCAGTATATTCAGTTGCAGCAGGATTATCTGACCACAAAAGCACAGTTGCAAAATGCACGAGAAGAATATAACCGCCAAAAAGAACTCAATCAAAGTAAAGCCAGTAGTGATAAAGTTTTCCAACAGGCACAGGCAGATTATCGGATTTTGGAAGCTTCATTGGCTGCGTTGGAACAAAAACTACAACTTATTCATATCAATCCCAATCAAATATCCGTCAATAATATCAAGCGAACATCTAATATTTACGCACCTTTTGACGGATATGTAACCAAAGTTCTGGTCAATATTGGAAAGTATGTTAGTCCTACAGATGTGTTATTTGAATTGGTGGATCCAAGAGATGTTCATTTGAATTTAAAAGTTTTTGAAAAAGACTGGGATAAAATTCAAATCGGTATGCCGATAGTAAGTTACACCAATAACAAACCCGATAAAAAATATTCAGGAAAAATTATTCTTATTGGAAAAAACATTTCAGAAGACAGAGCAGTAGAGGTGCACGCCCATTTTGATAATTATGACGCTCTTTTAATTCCGGGAATGTATATGAATGCTGAAATTGAAATTCCTGAAACTCAAAGCTATGCTATACCGGATGAGTGTATCGTTTCTTTTGAAGGAAAATATTTTGTTTTTAAACAAAAAGATGCTGCAAACTTTGAAATGATAGCGGTAGAAGTGGGTAGCAGCGGAGATGGTTTTACAGAAATCATCAATGCCAATATTTTGAAAAATAGTAAAATCGTGCAAGAAGGAGCTTATACTCTACTGATGGCGATGAAAAACAAGGGAGAAGAATAAACTAAACATTTTAAATTAATTAATCTTAAAAATTTAAAGTAATGAAAAAGTCAATTTTAAAAAAAGTTGCGATTACAGTAATCGTTCTTTTGGTAGTCATCCAATTCTTTAAAACCAAAGAAAACAAAAGCATTCAGGTTTCTGAAAATGCAATTACACAGCATTATGATGTACCTGAAAACATTCAAAACGTCTTAAAAACAAGTTGCTACGATTGCCATTCAAACAACACCAATTATCCTTGGTACAATAAAATTCAGCCAGTGAATTGGTGGTTGGCTAACCATGTAAATGAAGGAAAAGAAGAATTAAATTTTGATGAGTTCAACACTTATTCCGTTAAAAAGAAATTGCATAAATTAGATGAAGTGATTGAAACCATCAGAGATAATGAAATGCCTTTAAAATCATATACGCTTATTCATGGTGATGCTAAATTGTCCGACAGTGATAAGCAAGATATTGAGGCTTGGGTAAAAATGATTAAAAACGAAATTCAATAGCGTTTCTAACTCGTTCTATAACATGAAGAATAATTTGCCAGACCACCTTAAAGGGCTTGATGATAATGAGGTATTTACTTCTCAAAAACAATATGGCTACAACTCAATAAATACAAACCACAAAAATTCATGGTTTGAATTGCTGTTTGACATTCTCAAAGAGCCGATGTTGTTATTGCTCTTTGCCGTAACGATTATCTATGTGATTGTTGGCAATTATTCTGAGGCACTGTTTATGCTTGGGGCCATCATTGCCGTTTCTGGAATTTCTTTTTATCAGGATAATCGCAGTAAAAAAGCTTTGGAAGCATTAGAAAAACTGAATGAACCGCTCAGCACCGTGATTAGAAATTCAAAAGTGATACAAATCCCTACAAACGAAATTGCAGTAGGAGATTTGTGCATTGTTGAGGAAGGAAAAATGATTAATGCCGATGGTAAAATTGTACACAGCAACGATTTTTCGGTGAATGAAGCTTCACTTACCGGAGAAAGTTTTTCGGTGTTTAAAAATCCTGAAACTGAAGACAATAATGTTTACAGCGGCACTTTGGTGGTGTCCGGCTTGGCAGTGTTTGAAGTGGAAAATATCGGAGCAAAAACTAAACTCGGAAAAATTGGTCAGTCCATTCAAAACATCAAAGAAGAAATTTCGCCATTGCAATTACAAATTACAAGGTTTGTAAAGTGGATGGCATTTATTGGTATTGCTGTTTTCCTGATGGTGTGGGCATATAGTTTTTGGCAATCAAGAGATATTGTCCAAAGTTTGTTGGCAGGATTAACCCTGGCGATGTCTATTTTACCCGAAGAAATCCCGGTTGCTTTTACCACTTTTATGGCATTGGGTTCTTGGAAACTAATGAAACAAGGCGTTATCATCAAACGAAGCAGTATTGTTGAAACTTTGGGAAGCACAACTGTAATCTGCACCGACAAAACAGGTACGATTACCGAAAATTCAATGAAGTTGAAAGTCTTGTTTGACTTTAAATCCAATCAGGTTTTTGATGACAAAAGTTTTAATAAATCTGAACTTTCAGAGCTCATTCAATTTGCCATGTGGAGCAGCGAACCCGTTCCTTTTGACCCGATGGAAAAAACTTTGCACAAGGTGTATGAAGCAACTCAAACTTCAGACCAAAGAAAGGATTTTCAAATAATACACGAATATCCGTTGGACGGCAAACCACCCATGATGACCCATATTTTTGAAAACAATTCGGGGGAACGAATTATTGCTGCCAAAGGTGCACCGGAAGCTATTCTTGCAGTTTCTCAACTTTCTGACAATGAAAAAGAAATATTGCGGCAACAAATTCAGGAATTTGGGCAGCAAGGTTATCGGGTATTGGGCGTTGCTAAATGTGATTTTAAAGGAAATAATTTCCCTGAAAGACAACAGGATTTTAATTTCAATTTTCTTGGATTTACTGTTTTTTACGATCCACCAAAACAAAACATTCAACAAGTTTTCAAAAAAATATACGATGCCGGTATAAAAGTAAAAGTAATTACCGGAGACAATGCTGATACCACAAATGCCATTGCCCAGCAAGCCGGTATCAAAAACAATTCTTCGGCAGTAAATGGTTCTGAAATAACGCATCATTCAGAAACAGAACTGATGACACTTTCAGGCGAAACCACCTTATTTACCCGTATGTTTCCGGAGGCTAAATTATCCGTTGTTAATGCTTTGAAACAATCAGGAGAAGTTGTGGCAATGTTGGGAGACGGCGTAAATGATGCACCGGCACTCAAAGCGGCTCATATTGGTGTGGCAATGGGCAATAAAGGAACTGAAATAGCCAAAGCAGCAGCAGCCTTGGTTATCACCAATGATGATTTGGACAAACTCATTATAGGAATAGAAGCAGGTAGAAGAATTTATACCAATATCAAAAAAGCCATTCAGTATATTATTTCCATTCATATTCCAATCATATTGACAGTTTCATTACCTCTGTTTTTAGGCTGGATTTATCCCAATATTTTCACCCCGGTACATGTGATATTTTTAGAGTTAATAATGGGACCAACCTGCTCAATCGTTTATGAAAATGAACCCATAGAAAAGAATGCCATGCAGCAAAAACCTCGAAAAATGACCGAAACCTTTTTGAATTGGCGGGAATTACGCATCAGTATTATTCAGGGATTGATGATCACTGTTGGTGTGTTATTCACTTATCAATTGGCTGTTCAAAATGGAGGCAATGAAGATACGACAAGAGCGATGGTTTTCACCACCCTTATTTTTGCCAATGTGTTTTTAAGTCTAACCAACCGTTCTTTTACTTATAGTTTTTTTGAAAGTTTTAAAAACAAAAACATCCTGTTTCCGTTGATAATCGGAGCTACTCTAATTTTGCTATTCGCTATTTTATACATACCTGTCTTTTCAAACTTCTTCAATGTAAGTAGCTTGAATTTAAAAGATTTAGGCACTACATTATTGATTGCAATGGTGTCTGTATTGTGGTTTGAGGGGTATAAAGGAATAAGAAGAAGATGAATGTTATTTTAATAAACCTATCTTAAAGAACCCCTTTTGCTTTGCTACAAGATTTAATTTATACGGAATGTAGCAAAATCTTTTGCAAATTAAAAAGTATGTATCCATTGTTTAACTTATTATCTGCTTACAAGTTGTCTACAATAAACAGTTTGCAATAGTCTTTAATTAACTGTCTGACTTTTCTAAATTCTGCATTAATTTCTTCATCTGTTCCTGTCGCTTTTGCTGGGTCTGGAAAATTTTGATGAAACATTTTTGCTTTGGTCGGAAAGTATGGACAACGCTCTTTTGCATTATCGCAAACTGTAATTACAAAATCAAAATCAATATTTCGGTATTCGTCAATATTGTTTGAAGTGTGATTTGAAATGTCAATGCCGTCTTCTTGCATTGTCGCAATCGCTTTTGGGTTTACTCCGTGGGTTTCAACTCCTGAACTGTAAACATCTGCTTTGTTGTTAGTAAAGTGTCGCAAGTAACCTTCAGCTATTTGACTTCTGCAACTGTTTCCTGTGCAAAGCACTAAAATTTTTTTCTTTGTCATTTTGTATAATATTTTTGTTTTAGAAGTAAACTAATCCTTACTAAAACAATTAGAACTGGAACTTCTACCAAAGGTCCGATAACGCCTACAAATGCCTGTGGTGAGTTGATGCCAAAGACTGCAATAGCAACAGCAATTGCTAATTCAAAATTATTTCCTGTGGCCGTAAAAGCAATGGAAGCATTTTTGTCATAAGGGATTTTCAAGAATTTGTTGATGAAAAAACTCACGAAAAACATCAACACAAAATAGATGATTAATGGAACGGCTATTTTAATGACATCAAAAGGTAATTCTATAATTTTATCACCCTTTAAACTGAACATTAAAACAATAGTTAGCAAAAGTGCAATCAGTGTAATGGGCGAAATCTTTGGAACAAATTTATGATTGTACCAATCTTTCCCTTTTTGTTTTATCAAAATATATCGGGTAAGAAAACCTGCAAAAAATGGAATACCTAAATATATCAATACACTTTCAGTAACGGCACTCATCGAAACACTTACATCAAAATTTCCTAAGCCTAAATATTTAGGCAAAACATTGATGAAAAGCCAAACAAAAAAGCTATACGATAGAATTTGAAAAATACTATTCAAAGCAACAAGCATAGCTGTGTATTCTCTGTTGGCTTTGGCTAAATCACTCCAAACAATGACCATTGCGATACACCTTGCCAAACCAATCAAAATAAGACCTGTCATATATTCGGGTTCGTTTCGTAAAAACAAAACGGCTAAACCAAACATCAAAACTGTACCTACTATCCAATTGAGGATTAAGGAAATTGTGATGGCTTTTTTATCCTGCAATACTTTACGTAAAAGCGAATAATCAACTTTTGCCAATGGTGGATACATCATCAATATTAAACCAATAGCCAAAGGGATATTGGTAGTGCCAACAGAAACAGCATTGATTTGATTTGAAATATTTGGAAATAAATAACCCAAACCAACACCAAGTGCCATTGCTAAAAATTTCCAGGCCGTCAGATAACGGTCTAAGAACTTCATTTTAATATTCATCGTTTTTTACTTGAATAATTTCTCCATTTATAGTGCACGATAACTTTACGGTATTGTAGATTGTGCCAAATTTTTCAATATTCTTCTTTAGCAATACGGTATTTATATTTTCATCAGCACTATAAATAATTAACTCGTAATTTATATTATCCATTTTCACAGGTTTTTCCGTGCGAATAGCGGACACATTTACTACGGCTTTAGCATAAGTGAAATTCATCAAAGCAGAAAAGCGTTCTACATTTTTTAGCATACACGCAGCAAAAGTTCCTAAAAAAAGTTCGGCAGGATTAGGTAAAATTGCTGCTGAATTTGAAGTCGTCCCAAAAGCTATCTCATTTTGCTTTATTTGTAATATTGCATCTTTTGTTGAAACAGATGAAGCCTTAATTTGATATTCCATAATTATTTTTTAACAACATCCCGAATTTGGCGAACAACAATCTGCTGGTTTTTCTGCATATACCGTTATACTTCTAATAACAGTTTCGTTCGCTTTGTATTGAGCAATTTCTTCATCACTCAAATAGTTTTTCAGGATGTCGTCAGGCACAATGATAGGTTTGTCTTTCTGAATTTGCATATTGACAAAACCCACTTTGCTTATATAACTCAAATATTCGTCTTTATCAATCGCACTTGCTACGCAACCTGCATACATTTCTGCCGCAGATTTTATTTTTTCAGGTAGTTCTCCTGTCAAAACAATATCCGAAATACTAAAATGACCGCCTGCTTTTAAAACTCTATACATTTCTGTAAAAACAGCTTGTTTATTCGGCACAAGGTTTAAGACACAATTACTCACAATCACATCAGCCACATTAGCGGTTACAGGCATTTTTTCAATATCGCCTTGTCTAAACTCCACATTATTAAAACCCAATTTTTCTGCATTTTGTCGGGCTTTATCAATCATCGCATCTGTAAAATCAATTCCGATAATTTTTCCTGTTTCGCCCGTTTCTGCTCTAGCAACGAAACAATCATTACCCGCTCCGCTTCCTAAATCAATAACGGTATCGCCTTTTTTGATTTTGGCAAATTGTGTAGGCAAGCCACAACCCAAACCTAAATCTGCATCGGGATTGTAGCCTTCAAGGTTGTTGTATTCTTCACTCATTATGTTATACACTTCGGTACTACAACCACCGGCTCCACAACAAGACGAGGCGTTGGTTTCTTTGTCTTGCAAGGCTATTTCACTGTATTTCTGCCTTACCATTTCTTTGATTTCTAGTTCTGTATTCATTGTATTTATATTATTAATTAATGATTAATTAACAGCAGTTTTGCTTAGTAACCGTTGTGATGATTTTTGAAAAATAATTTTTAAGGACTTCAAAAGTTTTTTCATCAATGCAGTAGCAAATCGCATTACCTTCTATATTTCCTTTGATTAGCCCTGCGTTTTTAAGTTCTTTAAGATGTTGCGAAACCGTTGGTTGAGCAAGCGGTAATTCGTTTACGATGTCTCCGCAAATACAAGCGTTTACTTTCAACAAATGCTCTATGATAGCCACTCTTGCGGGATGCCCCAATGCTTTTGCGATAGTTGCGATTTGATTTTGTTGGTCTGTAAAGTGGTCTGTTTTTGTTGCGCCCATTTTTTTGCTTATTTAATATTGCAATATTACGATATTGATTTTATGTTACAAAACAATTTTCGTGAATTTTTTTTAAATTGTCTTGAAAGAGGATTGTTTCACCTTGTTAATTTTAATTATTTTCTTGTAAGATTATACCTAACCATTAAAATAAAAAATTACAATAGAGTTAATTGGCAGTTATAATGCGTTAAAAAAAAACAAAAAAAGTATTGTTAATTCAAAAACAATTTATACTTTTGTGAGTGAACACTAACTAACAATAAGTGCAGTAGTATGGCAACATTTGAAAAGGAGAACATATTCAATATGGAAAATTCAATTGAATACACAGCTGGAGGTGTTATCAGTAAGCAGGTAACTAAAAACCAAGGTGGAAATCTAACTTTATTTTCGTTTGACAAAGAACAAGGTTTATCAGAGCATAAAACACCGTTTGATGCTATTGTACTAATTCTGGACGGTGAAGCAGAAATAACGATTGGAGGCAATCTACATAATTTAAAAAAAGGTGATTGTATCATTATGCCGGCAAACATTCCACACGCATTGAAAGCAGTTGAACGCTTTAAAATGTTGTTGACAATGATAAAACAAGAATAATCTATATACTATTACTATGAACGGTAAAAATAACATCGCAATAGGATTTATAACAATGGGCTTTTTTATGCTCTATGGATTTCTTTTAATTTATCTCCGTGATTTTGCACCGAACGCTAAAGAATGGGCAGAGTCATACAGCATAGGAAAACATTTTGAGGCAAGACTTGCTCATGTACACGGCAACTTATTTGCATTTTTAAATATTTTGATTGGCTACTTATTAATTCAATTTAGTAATAAACTGAAACACATAAAAGTGATTTCAGGGTTAGCTCTTGCCGGATTGCTTATGCCAATAGGGATATTATTGGAAGTGTATTTAGGATTGCCTCCAATTTTTGTATTGATAGGTGCGATGTCAATGACGGCATCTGTTATTTGGTTGGGCATTTCGTTCTTAAAAACCGATAAAATAGTTGACTTATAAATTACATTTATGAAAAAATATATCCCCTATATATCTTCTCTTATTTTAGCTGGCTTCGGTTTACTAACCTTATTTTTAAGTTCTTCCGTAATTTTTGATTGGTTTGGAATACGAGCCAAAGAAGGAAACTATGTCTTGCTTGTCGTTTGGGCAAATTTCATCAGCAGTTTGCTTTATCTTATTTCGGCTTATGGTTTTATGAAAATAAAAAGTTGGACTTTTAAAACCTTGTTGGTAGCAACCGTCATTTTGATAGTCGCATTGATAGGCTTGTTTATTCATATTTATTCTGGTGGTATCTACGAAACAAAAACAGTTTTCGCAATGCTCTTTAGAATTAGTGTTACAATAGTTTTTACGGCTATTGCCTATTTATCAATCAATAAAAAGAAATAAAAAAATTTACCTTATTATGTTAGTGAATACTCGCAAACTTATATTTAGCCTGATAGTTTTGTCAGGTTGGAATGTAGCCCAAGCCCAAGAAGTTTGGACTTTAAAACAATGTATTGATACGGCACAAGTCCATAACAAGACTTTACAAATCAATCGCAATAACATATCTATCAGTGAACAACGTAAAAAAGAAGCACAAGCTAACCTCATTCCAAAAATTACTGCCAATACCGATTACAAGTACTTTATGGAGTTACCCACGCAATTAATGCCGATGAATGCACTCAATCCTCAAGCTCCGGAAGGACAATTCAGGGATTTGCAATTTGGTGTTCCGCACAACATCAACGCCAATGTGCAGTTGGCTATGCCTTTGTATAATCCACAGGTTTACGGAGCGATACAAAGCACACAAATTGCCAAAGAACTTACAGAATTGCAATTCCAAAAGTCGGAAGAACAGGTTTTGTTTGATATTACCACATTGTATTACAACGCTCAAATCATCGTACATCAATTGGCTTTTTTAGACAGTAATATTGCGAATACCGAAAAGCTACTCAAGAATATGCAACTCTTGAAAGACCAACTTTTAGCAAAAGGTAGCGATGTGAGCAAAGTAAAACTACAAGCCGAACAGCTCAACACTCAACAGCAAAATGTAAACAACAAGCTTATTCAAGTTTTGAATGCCCTAAAATTGAATATGGGAATTTCATTGGAGCAGAATATTTCTGTTGTTTCTGAAATCCAACAAGAAGTTTCCTTAGAAAGTGATACAAGAAATGTATTGGAGCTGAAAATTATTCAAAAACAAAATCAACTGCTTCATAGTGATTTAAAAACATTGAACCAATCAAGATTTTTGCCTTCGTTAAACTTAATAGCTTCTTACGGAACAACTGGTTTTGGTTATGATAAAAAGCCTAACGATTTTCTGAAATTCTACCCGATTGGTTTTGCAGGCATACAACTAAGCTACCCACTTTTTAATGGAACGGTAACACAACGAAAAATCAATCAAAAGAAATTGGAGATTACCAACAATGAATTGCAATCAAAATTGATTACGGAAAAGAATGATATGGAAGTTGAAAATGCCATCCGACAAAAAACGATTGCACAGTCCACCATCACAAATACCGAAAGTCAAATTGCTTTAGCCAAAACGATTTATGAGCAAACTGTTTTACAACAAAAACATGGAACAGCGAGCCTTACCGATGTTTTGTTAGCAGATAATGCACTTCGTGAAGCACAACAAAATTACCTGAATGCAGTCATTGATTTTCTGAAAGCTGATTTGGAACTTAAAAAACTGACTGGGTCAATCAAAAATTAAAAACTACGAATTAAAAATAGAGAAAATGAAAAAGATAATTTGGATAATAGCTGGAGTTGCCATAGTTGGATTGGTGATTTTTAAATTGGCGAGCAACAAAAAAACTACTGAAAACAGAGTATATCAATACGATAAAGAAAAGCCGATTCCGGTAAGTGTTGATACAATTCAACTACAAAATATTTTAGATGCAGGCAACTATACAGGCAATTTTGAGCCAAATAAGGAAACAAAAATAAGTGCAGATATTCAAGGGAAAATCAATGCGGTTTTGGTAGATGTTGGAAGCTATGTTTCAAAAGGGCAAACACTTATTCAGTTGGATAATTCACTATTGAAATTACAACTGCAAACGGTTGAAGTCCAAATTGAGGGATTGGAAGATGATGTAAAACGATACACCATTTTAACGGAAGCCGATGCCGTTCAGGGTGTGCAGTTGGAAAAAGCAAGATTAGGGTTGAAATCTGCAAAAGTTCAGAGAGCAACTTTGTTAGAGCAAATCAACAAAACCTCTATTAAAGCTCCTTTCAATGGTGTAGTTACTGCCAAACTAAATGAAGAAGGCGGTTTTGCAGCACCGGGAGTTCCGTTATTGCAAATAACCGATATAAGTACTTTACGCTTTACAGTCAATGTTCCTGAAAATGATTTGGTAAAATTCCAAAGCAATCAAACCTACAAAATCAATACTGATGTTTATCCCGACATTTCTCTTTCGGGCAAAGTATCAATGATAGGAAGCAAAGCCAATATGGGCAATAGTTTCCCAATTCAATTTCAAGTTGCAAACACCAAAAATCTCAGTATCAAATCGGGAATGTTTGGTAAAGTAAGTCTATCTGAAACCAAACAAGAACAAGGTATGCTTATTCCAACATCTGCCATTACCGAAGAAAATGGAAAAGCAAAAGTATATGTAGTAAAAAACGGAAAAGCCGTATTGCAAGCTATTACAACTTCAAAAACTATTGGGAATAAAACGCTTGTTTCAAGTGGCTTGAAAGAGAACGATATCATCGTTACGAATGGATTTATCAACTTGTTTGATAATGCAAATGTTTCAATAAAAAATTAACTATGAACATTACAGAAATATCAATCAAACGCCCTTCGCTGATACTTGTTCTTTTCAGCGTATTTGCCTTGTTGGGAATTATCGGCTATAAAAATTTGAGTTACGAATTAATGCCCGATTTTAATCAGCCTGTTGTGGTAATTAAAACAGTCTATCCCGGAGCCGAACCCAATGAAGTGGAAACTTCGGTTTCCCGAAAAATTGAAGATGCACTTTCCAATTTAGAGGGTGTAGATTATTTGGTTACGAAATCCTTACCGAATGCTTCAATCATTATTGCCAATCTGAAATATGGTACAGATTTGGACAAAACAATGCAGGATGCACAACGCTATATTGACAATATCAAAAAAGATTTGCCAAAAGATATTCAAAATCCTGTAATGAGTAAGGTTTCGCCAAATGATTTGCCGATAATGTCAGTAAGTGCTACAAGCGATTTAAACCCGACTGAATTTTATCAAAAAATGAAGGATGATTATCTGCCTCAAATTCAGAAACTAAAAGGAGTAGCAGAAATTACCATCCTTGGTGGAGAAGAACGAGAAATTCAGGTAAAGGTGGACAAAGAAAAATTGAAACTCTATAAAATTTCTTTGTACCAAGTAGTTGAAGCCATTAACCGTTCGGGAATTGACTTACCTGCCGGAAAAGTTCAAACCGACCAAGAAAATAGTTCGGTGCGTTTAGTGGGGAAATTCAATGACTTGGGTAGTATTCAAAATGTGCAAGTTGCCATGCCAATGCCAGGTAGTCCTGTTTATGTGAAAGACATTGCAAATGTTGTGGACGGCATTAAAGAAACAAGTTCTATTAGTAGATACAACGGTAAAAATGGCATCGGACTTTTAATAAAAAAACAAAGTGATGGTAATGCCGTTGATGTTTCCAAATTAATCAAAGCGCAATTTCAAACAATTGAAAAAACCAATGCTTCTAATAATGTAAAATTTATAGTAACTGATGATAGTACGGATAATACCATTGCTGCTGTAAATTCGGTGGTATTCGATTTAATTCTTGCCGTTATTTTGGTTTCTATCGTAATGCTTTTGTTTTTACGAAGCTACCGAAATTCTTTGATTGTTGCAGTTGCCATTCCTACTTCATTGATTACTGCTTTTGGAACAATGTGGTTGTTGGGTTATACGCTTAATTTGATGACGCTTCTTGCGATGTCTTTGGTAATTGGTGTTTTGGTGGACGATGCCACTGTTGTTTTAGAAAATATTCAACGCCATTTGGATATGGGAAAAGACAAACGAAAAGCCGCAATGGATGGACGAATGGAAATTGGCTACTCTGCTTTGTCTATCACTTTGGTGGATGTGGTCGTTTTTGTACCTATCTTATTTCTACAGGTTTTTGTGGCTGATATGCTCAAACAATTTTCCGTTGTAATTATTGTAACGGTATTAACGAGTTTGTTAGTTGGGTTTACACTTACACCTTGGTTAGCTTCCCGAATTGGAGAGAAAGAAAATCTACAACCTACCAACTTTTTCAACCGTTTTTTACTTTGGTTTGAACATCAGTTGGATAAATTTATTGCTTGGTATGGCGGCAAGTTGGATTGGGTTTTAAAACATAAACTCATATTTACAGCCTTCGTGATTTTTCTTTTTATTGGAACTGCGGTAATGATGAAGCAGGGAATTATCGGTAAAGAACTCATTGCAACGGGAGACCAAGGGAAGTTTCGTTTAGGATTAGAATTTGATAAAAATACTTCCATTCAACAAAACAATTTGATTTCAGAAAAAATTGAAACTTACATATTACAACAACCCGAAGTAGCCACTTTGTTTAGTAATGTAGGCGGCCCAAGTACAGGTATTGGAAGTTTGGGAGTTGGTTCTGCAAACAAATCCGAATTTACCATTCAATTAAAACCTAAAAAGGAAATCAATCATCTTTCCACCGAAAAATTTATGACTGATTTGCGTAGGGATTTACAAGAAATATTTTCAGGTATTAATTATTCGATTAGTGGTTTGGGTTTAATTCCAAAAACTGCACCCATTGAAATTACATTGAGTGGTTCAAAGTTAAATCAGGTAATGCAAACATCACAAAATTTAAAATCAGTAATTGAAAAGATACCCGGTGCAGACAATGTTCGCTTATCTGTTGAAGCTGGAAGCCCAGAGTTAAAAGTGATGCCTGATAGAGATAAAATGCAACGCTTAGGCTTGAATACCGCTTATGTAGGAATGAATTTGCGTACTGCATTTTCGGGGAATGATGATGCAAGCCTAACTGAAAATGGGACAGAATATCCTGTACGAATTTGGTTAGACAAATTCAGTCGTCAAAATTATGATGATATTAATAAGTTGAATATTGTCAATCCAATGGGCGTTCCAATTGAAGTTTCGCAGTTTGCTAATATTGAAAAAGACAATTCTCCCTCATTATTAGAACGAAAAGACCGTCAACCAGCCGTTACCTTAACTGCTGATGCTTTGGGTCGTCCTTCTGGAACTGTTGCCGATGAAGTTGTAGCTTATGTAAAAGATAATCCTTTGCCAAATGGCATTGAAATGACTTGGGGAAGCGATATTAAAAGGCAAAACGACAGTTTCGGAGCATTGGGTTCTGTACTGATAATATCATTTATTCTTATTTATCTCATTATGGTTGCTTTGTATGATAGTTATATCTATCCATTTGTAGCCTTATTTGCAATTCCGGTTGCAGCTATTGGTGCGTTTTTAGCCTTGAATTTATCGTTAAGTCATTTAAGTTTATTTGCGTTATTAGGTTTGATTATGTTAATGGGATTAGTAACCAAAAACTCTATTTTAATTGTTGATTTTACCAATCAATTAAAAGCCGAAGGAAAATCGTATCGTCAAGCCATCATTGAAGCAAGCAAAGGCAGAATGCGACCTATTTTAATGACGACTTTATCAATGGCAATAGGAATGTTGCCGATAGCATTAGCCACTGGAACATCAGCCGAATGGAAAAACGGATTGGCGTGGGTAATTATCGGAGGTTTACTTTCTTCATTGATATTGACTGTATTCTTAGTACCAATGGTGTATTACGGAGTAGATAGAGTAAAAGAGAAATTCAGTAATAAAAAAACAATATAAAATGAAACAAATACTTATCCTGTTTTCGGTATTTTCATTCTTATTTCTTTCTTCATTTTCGAAAACAAAAGAAGAATACAGTTTGACAATTGAAGTAGAAAACTTACGAAACTCAAAAGGTGTTTTACAAGTAGCCTTATATAACAAAGATGGCTCAATTCCCGATGAACAGTACAAAAACTACTACAAACTTCAGACTACAAATATTGAGAGCGGAAATGCCGAAGTTACTTTTAAAAATCTCCCGAAAGGAAGATATGCTATAAACATTTTGCACGATGAAAATAAAAATGGCAAAATTGATAAAGGCTTAATCTTACCCAAAGAAGGAATTGGATTTTCAAACTATTCTTCAATCGGTTTAACCAATCGACCGAATTTTAAAAAAGCAAGTTTTGATTTGTTTCAAGACAAAGAAATTAAAGTTAAAGTGATTTATATGTAATCCAAGCACAGGTGAAAGCACATTTGCAAGCCTCACAAGTCAAAGCTCAGACCAAAGCTTGCAAAAGAGCTTTCACCTTTCCAACGCAGATAAAATTGAATTAAAAAAAATATCCTCCCCTTCTGAAAATAAAAAATACGCAACCGCACAACCCGACACGACAAAGACAGAGAAACGTAGTATTGACAATGGTTTACAAGGACAGACGACAAGAACGTCGAGTAGGCAAAGGGGAATTTCACCCCTAAGCCTCTCACAGAACCGTACGTGAACCTCTCGATTCATACGGCTCTTCTTAAACCAAGTCTGCTAAGGTCGAAAACCCTCGTATTGCCAGTGTTCAAACAATTTCGGATAACTTCGTGATAGGCTCTGCAAATACTTGTATGCCTTGACCCAACGTTGTTTCCTGTACCTCCGGTATTTGTTGCGTATCCATTTCACCAAACGTATGTGCAACAAGCGGAACACTTTACGCATTTCGCTCATTCGGAACTTGCCATAGTAGTTTATCCAACCTCGAATTTTGAGCTTCATCAGTTCAGCAATCCTGCTGATTGGGAAGTGTACCCAACGATGAAAATCCATCGTTTTCAGCTCGCTTGCTATCCTGCTCATACTCTTTTGGCTGATGGCAGGGCTAAATCCTAATTTGATTTTCCCTCGCTCTTTCACTATTCTCGGCTTAAATGTATAACCTAAAAAGTCGAACTTCTGATACCGCACCTTAAATGGTGGTTGGCGTTTCTGATTGTTGCGGCAGTAAACAATTTTTGACTTCTCTTGGTTAAGTTCCAATTTACAATCTTTGAACCGTTTCTTTACCTTTTCTAACAAACGCAACGCTTCTTTGATGTTTACGCAATGGATGACAATGTCATCTGCATAACGCTCAAAAGGAGTGCTCGAACTTTCTTTGGCTATCCATTTATCAAACACGATGTCCAAAAAGATGTTGGCAAGCACGGGACTGATTACTCCGCCTTGTGGTGTGCCTTTTCCTTCGGGGTGTTTGAGCGTTCCGTCTGCTAACTGAACAGGAGCATTTAACCAACGTTCTACATACAGCAGGATATGTTTCTCCTGCGTGTAATGTTTCAATGCTTTCAGCAGCAGTTCGTGGTCAATGTTGTCGAAAAAGCCTTTTATATCCAAATCAATCACCCAACTGTATTTCATACAATTGATACGACATTGCTCTATGGCTTGGTGTGCCGATTTGTTCGGACGATAACCATAACTGTTTGGATGAAAATGCTTGTCAACAACTGCTTCCAATTCAGTTGCAATCACTTGTTGGACTACTCTGTCCACTATCGTGGGTATCCCCAATGGACGCATCTTACCGTCTCCTTTCGGAATCAGTACCTGACGTACGGCTTTCGGAAAATAGCTCCCACTCGACATCCTGTTCCACAATGGATACAAATACTTGCGTGGGTTTTGAGCCACTTGCTCAATGCTTATTCCGTCAATACCTGACGACCCTTTGTTGGCTTTCACTCGCTTGAATGCCTCGTTTACCTGCAACCTGCTTATCGGTTGCGACCTGTGTTGTTCATCAAAAATCATCCTCAATTTTCATTAAGTTGTTATACAATAAATCAACTGTTTAAGTGAAGTCCTTCGCTCAATTTGACTTTCGACAAATCTCTCTCGGGTATGTTCGCTACTACGACTTCATCCGCCACAGCGTAAGAGCTTCGCTACTTTCTGCCTTTTCCATTCAGATTCTTGGCATTTTCGCTTTGCATCTCCTACCCTGCTTCTCCTGTTCCTTATCGAAGCCCAAATACAGGTCTTGCCCTCTCAATGCCGTGTGCCGTGTAGCCAGTAAACAGGTAGCCGCTACACTCTGTCTCGCAGGGTCGCTCTCCCCTTTGATTTTGACACAGTAAATGTTATTTTACTCACTATGTTTTATTAATTTTTTAAAGGTGTTCGTGATTCGCTTCGCTTAATTCGACACGTCTATAAGGGTTCACTCTCGTTCAACTCCTGTATTCATACCATACAATCACTACTCCTACAAACAAGTATGAACTTGTATTGACCTTTTCGCTCAATACCTTTGCTCTTTACAAAAGCACCACAAGGCGGTTTGAAAAATACGCCTGTACGTCATTACCGATAGTCCAATTCTTTAATTTCTGTCTTGCGTGAGACCTCCGTATGTGCCCGTTTCATTGGGGTACGGCTCGTTGCCGACTTCTCCTAAAGCCTATCATCTTCGATAAAGTTGTGTTACCATTTCAAAGAACTTTTAATATCTTTGTACCCTGTGGTAACGCAGGACACACTGCCCAAGATAACACTGCATACCACGTACAGAGCGGCTACACGCCGCTCCGTCGGGTATGCTAAACCGTTGTGCGTCATATTACAAAAATCCGAAATGAACAAAAAGGTGAAAATGATAATTCTAATACTCATATTGACACTAAACTTTTCTTGTGTTGAAAAGAAATCAACAGAAAATGAAACTAACAAACCTGAATTGGTTGCGACTTCAAAAGCTGACACCTTAAAGTTTACTTCTGGAGTACGTGCTATCTTTCAGGATAGTAAAGGCAATTATTGGTTTGGCAGTCATAATGAAGGCGTAAGTTTTTATAATGGAAAATCATTTGAATACTTTACAGCAAATGAAGGTTTATCCGACAATCAAATCCGTTCAATCCAAGAGGACAAGAATGGGAAAATTTGGTTTGGAACTGCAAGAGGAGTTAGTGTATATGACAAAGGAAAGTTTACTAATTATCCGTCCGTAAATAACAACCCAATATTTGATTGGAATAAAACCAATGGAGAATTATGGTTTAATGCGGGTGCGGAAGACGGAATAAATCGTTTTGACGGAATAAATATGAACTATTTGATTTTCCCAAAACCCAAAAATAAAAATGTCGATAATGCTGATAATACTTACGGTGTTACGGGTATCTCAAAAGATAAAGGCGGTAAAGTTTGGGTTGCGACTTATGCAGCGCTATTTAACTATGATGGTAAAATGGTAAATATCTTTGATAAAGAAAAATTAAACCTAAAAGATAATGAGCGTTTGCATATAAGAAGTGTATTATCAGATTCAAAAGGACGAATTTGGATAGGAAATAATGGAATTGGTGTTTTACTTATGGAAGGCAATTCAACAATTAATTTTTCTGAAAAGCATCACTTAATTCATCCAACAAGTAAAAGAAATGGAAATAAATCAGAACCAGGCACATTGGAACACCCTTTTGCTATTGAAGAAGATTCAGAAGGCAATATTTGGTTTGGAGATTTATATACAGGAGCTTGGAAATATGACGGTAAAACTTTGACAAACTATTCAATTAGTGACAAACTATCTAATCCAATGATTTGGACTATTTATAAAGACAACAAAAACAATTTGCTTTTTGGAATAGCAGACGGGAATATATATAAGTTTAACGGAAAGACATTTGAAAAGCAATTTTAGAAATACGAACGCACAACAAGCGGTTTGAACGCAAGCAGGGGTGAATTGCACCGTTCAAACTTTTGTACTATATTTGAAGTTCGGTTCTCGCATCAACAATAGTGCTAAAATACCCTGCCTGCGTCAAGCCGCAAACCATTGGCATTATTTCAATGTACAAATCTATTAACCATTCAATGCTGCTGCACCGCCAACTATTTCCGACAGTTCATTAGTAATGGCTTCTTGACGTGCTTTGTTGTAATTGATCTTCAACTCTTTCAACAATGAATCAGCATTTTCAGTGGCTTTGTCCATTGCCGTCATCCGTGCTCCATGCTCAGATGCATTGGTATCAAGCAACGTCTTGTGAAATTGGGTCTTTAAAATAATCGGTATCAAATATTCCAATAAGCTTTTTTGATCCGGCTCGAAGATATAGTCTGCTCGTTTTGCATTGGAAGAGCGATCTACCGGCATCTTCTTTACCGGAAGGAATTTCTCCGTCTTAAATATTTGCGTTCCGGCATTTTTAAACTTACTATATACAATTTCAATGGCGTCGTACTTACCTGCTACAAAGTCGTCCATCAACACTGATGCTATGGGTGCAATGTTATTGAATGAAAGGTCGGAAAAAGCATTGACATAATCATTGATTACAGGAGCATTTTTATATACTCTTTTTACATAGTCATTACCTTTTTTCCCGATCGTAACAAAAGTAACATTATTGGCAGCAAGAGCTTCCGCATACTTCGTTTTAACCAATTCTGTTGCGGCTTTGCATATATTAGAGTTTAATGCACCTGCAAGCCCTCTATTGGAAGTAACAATAACGATGGCAATGCTTTTTGCTTCACGTTCTGCATTAAATACAGAAGAGTCGTCGCCACTGATATTTGACAGAATATTCGTCAACATACCATTTAGCTTTTCACTATATGGTCTCAATTGAACGATGGCTTGTTGAGCACGGCGTAACTTAGCCGCAGAGACCATCTTCATAGCCTTGGTAATCTGCTGTGTAGAAACAACCGATTTTATCCGCTCTCTTACTTCTTTTAAATTAGCACCCATTAAAAAGTGATATTTATATTGTGTAAAAATCGGAAAGGAAGTAAATTAAATACTGCCTTTCCGGCAATTTCACTATGATTAAAATTTAGGCAAATTAATTGGCAAATTGCTTAGCCAATTCAGCTGCGACAGATTTCAATGTATTCAAATCTCCATCTTCCAACTTACCGGCTTTGAAATTCTTTAGCATATCCGGATGGTTTTTATCCAAGGTTGCAAAAAGATTTTCTTCAAATTCCTTAACATTGGAAGGCTTGATATCCTTCAAAAGGTTGTTGGTACCCAGATAGATGATAGCCACTTGCTTTTCAACGGACACCGGTGAATACTGTGACTGCTTTAAAACTTCTACGTTGCGTACACCTTTATCCAATACAGCTTTGGTCGCAGCATCCAGGTCGGAACCGAATTTAGCAAAAGCTTCCAATTCGCGGTATTGTGCTTGATCCAGTTTCAATGTACCGGATACTTTTTTCATGGACTTAATCTGAGCATTACCTCCTACACGGCTCACGGAGATACCCACGTTGATAGCCGGTCTTATACCTGCGTTAAACAAGTTGGATTCCAAGAATATCTGACCGTCTGTGATAGAAATCACGTTGGTCGGGATGTATGCAGATACGTCACCCGCCTGTGTCTCAATTATAGGTAAAGCAGTCAAAGAACCGCCACCTCTCACCAATCCTGAATTTTTTAAAGATTCTGGAAGGTCATTCATATTCTGAGCAATGGCATCATTGCTGATGACTTTTGCTGCACGCTCCAATAAGCGGCTGTGCAAATAGAATACGTCACCCGGATAAGCTTCACGTCCCGGTGGTCTTCTCAACAAAAGGGATACCTCACGGTATGCGACAGCTTGCTTAGACAAGTCGTCATATATAATCAATGCCGGACGTCCTGTATCTCTGAAAAATTCTCCGATAGCAGCACCTGCAAATGGAGCATAGAACTGCAATGGAGCTGGATCAGAAGCCGAAGCCGACACAATAGTAGTATATGGCATTGCACCATTTTCTTCAAGTACTTTCGCTACCTGTGCAACGGTTGATGCTTTCTGACCACAAGCAACGTAGATACAATATACGGTTTCACCTCTATCGTGAAATTCTTTTTGATTGATGATGGTATCAATGGCAATCGCAGTTTTTCCAATCTGGCGGTCACCAATGATCAATTCCCGTTGTCCACGACCGATAGGAATCATGGCATCAATAGCCTTGATACCTGTCTGTAATGGTTCTGTAACTGGCTGTCTGAAGATTACACCTGGAGCTTTACGTTCCAATGGCATCTCATACTTAGCACCTTGAATATCCCCTTTTCCGTCAATAGCCTGTCCCAGTGGGTTTACTACACGACCGAGAAAACCTTCTCCTACTTCAATAGAGGCAATTGTATTGGTTCTTTTCACCTTAGACCCTTCCTTTAAGTTGTCAGAAGGTCCTAAAAGCACGACACCCACGTTGTCTTCTTCAAGGTTCAATACAATGGCTTGAACTCCGGTTTCAAACTCCACCAATTCACCGGCTTTTGCATTGGTTAGGCCATACACACGAGCGATACCGTCACCTACAGAGAGAATGGTACCTACTTCTTCTAGTTCAGCTTCTGTGTGGAAGCCGGAAAGTTGTTGTTTGAGAATGGCTGAGATTTCATCAGGTTTAACATTAACCATAGCTATATTTAATTTTAATGTTTTTATGAATTATGGGAAAAGGATTGTTTTAACTTTGCAAGTTGGTATACGACACTGCTGTCATATAAATTGTCACCAAATTGTATGATAAAGCCACCAATAATGGCGGCATCGATATGTGTATCCAACTGGATGGTTTTGTCAGTACCAATCAGCTCCTTCACTTTGGACAAAATCTGATCGGTTGTTGTCTGGTCCAAAGCGGTTGCCGAAGTGACCTTAACCAGTGCGATATTGAAGTGCTCATTATACTGTAGATTAAACTCGTCGGCGATATCTACGAGAAGGGGTTCTCTACCTTTGCGTATAGTCAATTCAAAAAATGACATTGTTAAAGAATCGAGTTTACCTTCGAATACCGCTTTGAGGGCTGATATCTTTTTGGTTGGATATATGATTGGGCTTTTGAGCAAGAGGTAAAGATCCCTGCTCTTTAACGCTTCCTTAAAGTTAGCCATATCTCCTTTAACCACCTCCGTCTTTCCCTGCTCAATGGCGAGGTCAAGAAGGGATTTGGCGTAGCGCGATGCGACTTGTGATACAGACATTTATCTTAATTTTCTAAATGAAAAATAATGAATTAATTTAATTTCATTTCATTGACCAAAGACTGTGCCAATTCAATCTGTGCAGGATCATTGCTCAATTGTTTTTTGATAACCGTCTCAGCAACCTGAACTGCCAAAAGACCTGCTTGGTTCTTCACTTCGGCAATAGCTTGTTTTTTCTGATTTTCTATTTCCAAGTTGGCACCGGCAAGGATTCTTCCTGTCTCTTCTTTGGCTTTGTTTTTAGCTTCAGAAATGATCTGAGAAGCCTGATCTTTGGCATCTCGTAGCAAAGCAGCACGTTCCTCACGCGCTTGCACGAGCAATTGCTCATTTTCTGACTTCAGATTGTTCATCTCTTCTCTGGCAATATCGGCTTGAGCCAGTGCATCATTGATGGAATCTTCTCTTTCTTTAAGGGCTTTAGCTATCGGGTTGATAGCTTTTTTACCCAAAAACCACCACAAGCTGACAAATATAATTACCGTCCAAAAGAACAGACCGAAATCGGGCTTGATGACATTAAATTCGGCTAATAATACCATAATATATAATTAATTGAATATTTTTTCTAAAAAAGCCCGATGATCAACCAATCGTTTACGCATCGGGCACACATTTTACTTCTGACCTGCAGTCAACAATGCAACAACCACTGCGAATAATGCAACCGCTTCAACGAAAGCCGCTACAATCAACATGTTGTTACGAATGTCACCGACAGCTTCCGGCTGGCGTGCTATCGCTTCCATACCTTTACCACCGATAAAACCAATACCGATACCGGCACCGATTGCTGCTAATCCCGCTCCAATTCCTGCGTACATAGTCTAAATTTATTTAATTATGTTTAAAATTCTGTTTTTCAAAACATGCCGACTTACCGGCATCTTACATTTCGAAACTTTTTCCGAAATCTTTATTTATTAATGATGCGCTTCCTCTGTCGCTGCCCCAATATAGGATGCAGATAATATAGTAAAGATAAACGCCTGAATCAACGCAACCACAAATTCTATCAGGTTCATAAACAATGTAAACGGCACTGCTAAGGCTGCTCCAGCCGTTGCACCGCCTATACTCTCACCCACATTTCCAAATACAAATATCAATCCCACTAAGCTCATGATAATGATGTGACCTGCGGTAATATTGGCAAAAAGTCGTATCATCAATGAGAATGGCTTGATAAATATGCCCAAAAACTCGATGGGTGCTAAAAATATTTTCATCGGAACAGGAACACCCGGCATCCAGAAAATGTGCTTCCAATAGTTCCCATTACCTTGGATATTGGTAATCAGAAAAGTAACAATTGCCAATCCCATCGTGATCGCCAGGTTACCTGTTATGTTGGCACTAAACGGGAAAAATGGAATAAGTCCCATCAAGTTACATGTCAATATAAAAAAGAAGTTGACGAGCAAAAATGGCAAATACTTTTGATATCTATCCCCTAACATCGGTTTTGCTACTTCATCAATGATAAAGTTGATGATGATCTCCATCAAGTTTTGGAATCCGGATGGTGCTTTACGTCCCCTGTTTTTGTAACCTTTAGCTACTGACAAAAAGACAAACAACAACAGTCCAGCCGCTAATAACATGGAAAATACATTCTTTGAAATCGAAAAATCAAAAAACGAAGTAAAGCCAAGCATTGAAGACGCTTTCTCCAACTGATACTCTTTCCCTTCGTGTGTAAGAATAGCAATCTCTTCACCATCTACTTTCTTATGGTCGATGTGCCCTATCTCTACCTCACCTCCCGGAAAATCTGAAGGCAACCGCTTGATGATACCCTCATCCATGGCATATCGATTAACCGTTTTATGTCCATGATCCATTTTGGAACTCATAAAAAAGGTTAATCCATCTTCCTTTGAATATAAAATACATGGGAGTGGAATCGAAACATGACCAAAAAGGTGAAACTCATTGGAATTATTAATATGGTTAAATATCATGTTCTCCATATTAAATTCCTTGGCAGGAGCATGTTCTTCTACACCTTCAGCCTGTACCTCCTCCGGATGATCATGCGCCATTTCCTGTGCTTGTGACAGGAATGGAATCAAACACATGGAAAAAAGTAATGGAAAAAACAGTTTCAATGCCACTGAAAAACGGATATTATGAAATGCGTACAACTTGGTCATATCTGTTAAATTGCTTGACCTGTATGAGTTTTATACAGGTTTTTCAAAATTCGCCACAAAGGTAAGTTTTGACTTCCATATAACCAAGCATTTTTTTATGCTTTAAATAGAATATCAGTAGATTATATTTAATGTTGGATAACTCCGTTAATTCATTTTATTCAAAATCCTTACAATATGCAATAATAACGCTATCTGTGACAACTGCTATCTTAAAGCAGCAACCTAAATTTATTTTTAGTACAATCTAAAATTTTATAAAAAACAAAAATATTCTAACCTTCCTTGAGAAATATATCCACCGCATAGTAGAATCCCTTTGAAGTCCGGCTTCTAAATCTTTCAGTACAATTAAACCCATAATACACTCTTCTTACATAGCTCAAACGCCTCAAAAACAAGGACTTCTTGTAAATACTTGAATAAAATCAATACAACACGGCTAATTTTTCGTACCTTTGCGGTCATTTCAATAAAATACGTCTTTTATTAAAGTAAAATTAGCTTATGTCTAAGAAAAAAGTACTTATCGTTACAGAGGAATTATCACCCTATACCTTCGAAAACGATATTGCCAACCTAATAGGTAGATTACCCCAAACTATACATGAGGCAGGTATGGAAGTTAGAATACTTATGCCACGCTTCGGTATTATCAATGAAAGGCGTCACAGATTACACGAAGTTGTTAGACTCTCCGGTATGAATATTATCATAGACGACGACGACTATCCATTGATTATTAAGGTGGCTTCACTCCCGGGCATGCGCCTGCAAGTTTATTTCCTGGATAATGACGAATTTTTCAAGAGAAAAGCTATGTTTCACGATGAAGATGGGCAACCCTTTGAAGACAATGAAGATAGGATGGTATTCTTCTGTAAAGGTGTCATTGAAACAATCCGGAAATTTGGCTGGCCTGCAGACTATATCCACTGCCTCGGTTGGATGACAGCCCTCATCCCTTTTTACCTTAAAACAGCCTATAAAAACGACCCCATCCTCAATAAATTTAAAATCATTTACACCCCATATAAAGAGGATATCACCGGCTTTTTTACCCCTAAATTTGCCACTAAAGCATCCATCAATAACCTAAAGCCGGAAGATCTCAAACCTTTTATAAAAAACAATCAAGTCACACTAATTGAAAGTGCTTTAGCGTTTACCGATGGTGTCATCGTAGGAAGCGAGGAATTGGACGAAGGCGTTACAAAAGCCCTTAAAAAACTAAAAGGCATACCGGTTCTGGACTATGTGGGCGAAGAAGATATGAAAAAGGAGTATATCGAATTTTACCAAAAACTGATTAACGAATAACCCAACTTTAACCTTTAAATCTGACTTGTGAGAAATTACGCTCTCTTTGCGCTATTTATATTGATCGCCCTCGTCGCTTGTAACAAACCCAGCGATTTCGGGAAAGACATCATCGCCGGCTCCAACATTCCGTATGAACAATTGGACACCTTTACTCTCCATGCTTCGTCAGAAATTGATGACAGTGTGAGAACTTATGTTCCGGGATCCGTATCGCTTTCTATGTCCAATAGCATCGTGGGCAATGTTGATGACCCTGTCTTCGGAAATATTCAAGCAGAAGCTTACGCAAGCTTTGCTATCGAAAGAATACTCAATGACAGTCTAAACTTCATCCAACTTGATTCGGCTGTATGGGAAGTTTTCTATGACTCAGATAGCACAAACCAATATGGTGATATAACACAGCCTATGAACTTAGAAGTGTATAGAATTATTGACTCTGTCAAGGTTCAAGATACTTTGTATTCGACACATTCTTATGCAACCGACCCTGCAGCTGTCTCCGGTAAATACAACTTCTTCCCACGTCCATTCCCTTCCGACTCAAGCCACTTGCGCTTTAAAATGAACGACAACTTCTTGACATTTCTCAAAGGACTACCAGACACAACCTTCGCCAGTTCACTCAATGTAAGAAATAACTTCCCCGGCTTTGCCATTAAGGCAGTCGGTAAAACAGGAGCCTTAATTCGATTTAATTTTATTAATGCTCAAAACAATCTGAAGATTTACTACAAAAAACCCAATGGCACTCGCGATTCCATTAAATTAATCACCAACATCAATTGTGTTAGACATACCATGTACAAGCACGATTATACCGGTAGCCGCTATCTCAATAGTAAAGTTAACCCATCTTCCGATAGCCTATTATTCGTGCAATCTATGGCAGGACCAAGAATTAAACTCACCCTTCCGGATCTTTCTTACCTGAAATCAGACGGCTTGAACTTCGCTGAATTGGAACTTACCGTAGCAGATGATAATGGCAAAGCATTCCCTAAGCCACAACAGCTTTGGTTGTACAAAAAGGATAGCAAGGGTGAAATTGTATCGGTTGCTGACGGTACCATAGCTATCAACAGTGGCTATAGGGCATCTTTTGGCGGAAACTTAGAAGAATTTTCCATCAACCAAAAGACCGTATATAAATACAGATTCCGTCTCCCCAAGCACATGATTGATTATATCAAAGGCAAAGAAGGAAACGAATTATATATCAGTGTGCTCGGCGCATCATCAACACCGGCCAGAGTCTTAATAAATGGTGGAAAAACCAAAGTTAATCCGGTAAAGCTGAAACTTATTGTCTCTAAAATTATTTAATTGAATTATCTATAAATTATCCGAATATGTGTGGAATAGTTGGCTATATAGGACATCAAGAAGCATATCCTATCTTAATCAATGGTCTTAAAAGATTAGAATACCGTGGCTATGACAGCACCGGTATCGCTTTACTCAATGGTGACCTCAATATCTATAAGAAGAAAGGTAAGGTCTCTAATTTGGAAAATTATTCCAAGGGTAAAAATACAGAAGGCTTCGTAGGTATCGGTCACACCCGTTGGGCTACCCACGGCAAGCCGGACGATATCAACGCACACCCGCACCTTTCCGGTAATGGTCGCCTTGCACTCATACACAACGGCATCATAGAAAACTATTCTACGCTAAAAGAAGCCCTTTCAAAATTAGGTCATACATTTGTCAGCGAAACAGACACCGAGGTATTGGTGCATCTAATCGAAGAAATACAAACCACTCAAAACATTGGTTTAGAAGAAGCCGTACGCATTGCTTTGTCCAAAGTAATTGGCGCTTATGCTATCGTCGTCATTGACCGCAACAATCCCAATATCCTCGTTGCCGCTCGCAAAGGAAGTCCATTAGTAGTCGGGTTGGGAGAAAATGAATATTTTATCGGTTCTGATGCCACACCGATCATTGATTACACCAAAAAAGTAATTTATCTTCAAGATGAGGAAATAGCCATTATTAAAGACGGTCATCTCCAAATCAAGGATATCAAAAATGAAATAAAAAATCCCAAGATTGAATTGCTTGACATGGAAATAGAAGCCCTCGAAAAGGCTGGATACGACTATTTCATGTTGAAAGAAATACACCAACAACCCGACACAATCTTAGATTGTATGCGCGGTAGGATCAATGTTGAAGACGGATGGGTCCACCTTAGAGGAGTTGAAGAATATGAATCTCGCTTTAAAAATGTCAAAAAACTGACTATAGTAAGTTGTGGAACAAGCTGGCATGCCGGCCTCATAGGAGAATACCTTATTGAAGACCTCGTCCGCCTCCCCGTCGAAGTAGAATATGCTTCAGAATTTAGATATCGTAACCCTATCGTGGGTCCGGAAGATGTCGTTATCGCACTGTCACAATCCGGTGAAACTGCCGATACGCTCGCAGCACTCGAACTATCCAAAGACAAATGGGCTGTAACTTATGGCATCGTCAACGCTGTTGGCTCCTCTATAGCACGAACAACACATGCCGGCTCTTATATCCATGCAGGCCCTGAAATAGGTGTGGCTTCGACCAAGGCTTTTACAGGTCAGGTTACCCTCCTTACCATCATGGCGCTTAAATTGGCCATCATGCGTGGTACAATTACCAAATCCAGATTCCAGGAAATTATCATCGAACTCGAAAAAATTCCAAGTAAAATCAAACAAGTCTTGGAAAAAGATGAACAAATAAAATATATCGCTTCCGAAATAAAAGATAGCACCAATGCCATCTATCTTGGCCGTGGAGTCAACTTCCCCGTCGCACTCGAAGGCGCACTAAAACTGAAAGAAATATCTTATATCCACGCCGAAGGCTATCCTGCCGCTGAAATGAAACACGGACCAATCGCTCTCATCGACGAAAAAATGCCCGTCATCGTCATCGCTACCAATAAAAATGCATACGACAAAATCGTAAGCAACGTACAAGAAGTCAAGGCAAGAAAAGGGATTGTCATCGCTATCGTCAATGAAGGAGATGTAGAAATAGCCAAATTAGCTGATTATTATATCGAAATTCCGGAAACAGATGACCTGCTCTCTCCATTACTTTCCGTCATTCCATTGCAATTGCTATCTTATCATATTGCCTTGATGCGTGGTTGTAACGTAGATCAACCAAGAAATCTCGCTAAATCAGTAACCGTAGAATAATCCATAAAACTATCCATATCATGGCATCACGAACATTGGAAGAAAGACAAAACTTAGAATATAATACCGGCCGTAACTATATGGTGCTGCCCGAATATGGTCGATACTTACAAAAACTTGCAGTTAGCATCTCAGAGTTAGAAGACCCCGAAGAACAACGTGCGTATATCGAAAAGTCAATAGACATCATTATTCAACTATTCCCGGAAAGTAAAAGTGTCGATAATTATAGAGAAAAATTGTGGCACGACCTTTATTATATGTCGGCTTTCGAAATCCAAGCGCTGCCACCAAGCGGCATTAAACCAACCTTTGAAGATCAACAATTAAAGCCCACTAAATTAGAATATCCGGTACACCGTCTCGATTATAAACACTATGGATACAATGTCCATGTAATGATCAAAAAGGCACTCAATATGGAAGAAGGTCCGGTAAAAAAGGAATTTGTAGAAGTCATTGGTGCTTATATGAAATTAGCGTACAAAACCTGGAACAAAGAACATTTTGTCAGTGACGATATGATCCGTCAGGATTTACTTGCTATGACGAAGGGAGCCCTTTCTATTGATGAAGAAAAAGACCTGGATGTACTTTTGGCGTCGCAGATCAAAAAAAGATTTTTACCTACTGTCAATCAAAATAACAACTGGAAAAAGAAGAAAAATTCCGGAGGTAAAAATAAAAGTCGACGGTAACTCCACCCATTTATAGCCGATTATCAAAATATCTTCATCTGATTGCTTTTCTCTATGCAGTTTTAATTCTTTGTCAAAGGCGATTTTAAATCGGATTATTTAGAAATATGTTTTCACAATATGATGTCATTGTAGTAGGTGCCGGACATGCCGGATGCGAGGCCGCCGTCAGCGCCGCCAATATGGGCTGTCGTGTTATGTTGATTACAATGAATATGCAGACCATAGCACAGATGTCCTGCAATCCGGCTATGGGGGGCGTTGCAAAAGGTCAAATAGTGCGTGAAATCGATGCCTTGGGAGGCTATTCCGGCATCGTGACAGACCATACCATGATTCAGTTTCGTATGCTCAACCTATCCAAAGGACCTGCCATGTGGAGTCCACGAGCACAAAGCGACCGCATGGCTTTTGCTGCCAAATGGAGACAGATGCTCGAAGATAATCCACTCATCGACTTCTGGCAGGAAATGGTCTCCGGTCTCATCGTAAAAGATAGGAGAGTCATAGGTGTGCGCACCGGAATGGGTATAGAAATAATGGGTCAATCCGTAGTTCTTACCAATGGCACTTTTCTAAATGGTATAATCCATATAGGTGAAAAACAATTTGGCGGCGGCAGAGCCGGCGAAAAAGCCGCACACGGGATTACCGAACAATTGGTCGAACTCGGCTTTGAATCAGGTCGTATGAAGACCGGTACGCCACCCCGCATAGATGGCCGTTCCATACATTACGACCGAATGGAGGTTCAGGATGGCGATGAAAATCCCGGACGCTTTTCCTACACAGACACACCACCCATACAACACCAAATTCCTTGCCACATCACCTATACCAACGATAAAGTACACGATGTCCTTAGAACAGGCTTCGATCAATCACCCATGTTTCAGGGACGTATTCAAGGTAGAGGTCCAAGATACTGTCCATCAATAGAAGACAAAATAGAACGATTTGCCGATAAAAAAAGACATCAACTCTTTGTCGAGCCGGAAGGTAGAAATACCATAGAGATTTATGTCAATGGTTTTTCAAGCTCCCTACCAGAAGACGTCCAATACAAGGCGCTTCGCCTCATTCCCGGATTTGAAGACGTTAAGATGTTCCGCCCTGGATATGCGATTGAATACGACTATTTTCCACCCACACAGCTAAAGATGTCGTTAGAGACACACCTTGTTCAGGGTTTGTTCTTCGCCGGCCAGATCAACGGCACCACAGGATACGAAGAGGCAGCCTGCCAGGGCTTGATGGCAGGCATCAATGCAGCCCGTTACGTACAAGAACTCGAACCCTTTATTCTATCCCGCTCAGATGCCTATATTGGAGTATTGATAGACGATCTCATCAACAAAGGAACCAATGAACCATACCGAATGTTTACCTCAAGAGCTGAATTCCGTATCTTGCTTCGGCAAGACAATGCAGATATTCGCCTGACTCCTTTGGCACAAAATCTCGGCATGACAGATATGGAAGACAGGATGGGAAGGGTTCACCACAAAAATAAAGCACTCTCAGAGATTACAGATTGGTTTAAGACGGTCAGCGGCGATCCCGATTACCTCAATACTTACTTAGAATCTGTTCAATCGGCACCCCTTAGACAGAAAATAAAATTAGACCAAATCATTACACGCCCCAATGTCCAAATCAATGACATGGCGGAATACTTTCCTCCATTGAAAGAAATGCTTCAACCATACGACTCAGAGGTCATCCAGCTCGCTGAGACCCAGATGAAATACGAAGCATATATCCAAAAAGAAATGGAAATGGTATCCAGAGTCAATAAACTGGAAGATATGAAACTAAGTGCAGACTTCGACTATTCCACTATTTCCTCACTCTCCCTCGAAGCACGGGAAAAGCTCAACAAGCATAAACCCACATCCCTCGGACAAGCAGGACGCATCAGTGGAATCAATCCAGCCGATATCTCTGTATTACTCATTCACCTCAGACCGGGTTAAGGAGTAATACCGAATTGGAATATCACGATGAAAAAAATAAACAATTGACTTAAAAAGTAGAATAATATTTTTTTACAAATAAGTTATTGGGAATGATTGAATTAGTCCATTTTCTTTTTTTGACCACCTATATGGAGCAGAAATAGCAAAATTAAGAAATCATCATAATACTCTCTGATTTGTACATTATACTTTCCTGCTAGTATGCCCATTGAATATTATACAAATCCCATTTTTATCAATTATTGTGAATTAAAACTATACAGAATACAATATATAATACCAAATTGATTTATAAATTAGTCCAACATATTTTGGTATTCCCGAAAAGTCGGGATTTCTTTAAAATCAAAATGCTCCCGAAGCTTCGGGATGATAGTCGTTTAGGCCAATGTAATTGGACTATTACGAATATCCAATCGGTATTAAACTCAAACCCTAAAAAATTTAGGTAATAGTTATTTGCATTTTCTCTAATATTGCCTAAAATACTTCCACTAACCTTCTTAGAACGTTTGCGTGTTTTGTCATAAACAGATTTGACTTTATAGAGATAATATCTACCGTATAATAGCTTGAACTCGGTTCCAGGTTTCTTGTGGTCAAGAGCCCACTGAGGATGTGTTGATTTTTTTACCATACGATTACCTATTTAGGTAATACAAAGTAAACGCAAAAAAATTACCTAATTTCTTGAGGGTTTGTGTTTAATTTCATAAAGCTAATCTTCAAACAACTGAAATTATATCCTAAAATCTTTCAATAATTTGTAATAACTCCAATTTCCTTTTTCTTGAAACATCTATCCTAACATTATTTATCATTTCAACTTGTCCACCATCACCTTTGATATACTTTTTGATATATTTTATATGTACGAGATACGAAACATGACATCTAAAAAAACCTAATTCACTCAAAACATTATCATATTCTTTAAGCGTTTTCGATGATACAATGGCTTTATCTGCTTTTCTTGTTATTATTGTATAGTTATTATCTGCTTTTAGATAAACCATATCATCTAAATCCACAAAAGTAATACCACTCATATCGGGTACAGCAATCTTACTTGTTTTTCTATTCAATACTTTCAAGTATTCACTTATCAGGGTTAAATCATGTGATTTCCACAAGAATTTGGTTTGCGAAGATTCCACTTTTACTTTATTGAATAATGTGACCAATTCAACAATATCAATGGGTTTTAGTAAATAATCTATTGCACCATACTTAAATGCTTTAATGGCATATTGATCATAAGCAGTTGTAAAAATCAAGCTAAAATCCTTAAAATCCAATTGATCTATCATCTCAAATCCGGTCATATCAGGCATTTCTATGTCCAAGAATACAATAGCAGGTTGTAAACTGTCAATCATTTTCTTACCCTCTCCGCCATTTTCGGCTTCTCCGACTATCTGTACCATGGGCAGATGGGACTTTATCTTTTCACGAAGAACAGTGCGACCCATCCATTCATCATCAATTATTACAGCTGTATAACTCATGTCCGATTCAATTTAAATTCAATCATTGTTCCAGGGAAATTGAAGTCATTAGATTTATTTCGAATAGAAATTATTGTATCCATGCCATTAAAAAGATTTAAACGATCCGAACTTAATTTGATACCATAAGATGTATGTCTTCTTGCCTCTAATAATTTATTATTCTGAATGCCAATTCCATTATCCGATATGGTAACTCGAACACCATCCTTTTCATCGATCATTTGAATTGTAAGCAAAGTGTCACTGTCTCTAGTCTTTCTAAATCCATGTATGATCGCATTTTCAATAAAAGGTTGCAGGAGCAACGGTGGAACAAAAAAATTATCGATATCGATATTAGGATCTATATAAAATTGAGTCTTAAATTTAAAGCTGGTTCGCAATTCTTCCAAACTTACATATAACTTCATCGTTTCCAAATCCTTCGAAAGAGGCACAACATTATTCTTACTGCTTTCTAAAATATTACGCATCAATTTTGCAAATTTGTTAAGATACTTAGTAGCATTTGCTTTATCATTGGTATAAATAAATGCGTCGATGCTATTCAAACAATTAAACATAAAATGTGGATTCATTTGTGCTTTCAATGCCGCAATCTCTGTTTCAGTGATACGGCGCTTTTGAACCTGCGTTTGCCTGACATAATTAATCCGCCATTTTACAAGCACAAACAACAAAGCACCTATGAAACTGAAAAATAATAATCTTGCCCATAATGTCTCATACCACAATGGTAATATTCTTATTTCAAGTGAAATAGCCTGAACAGTGGAACTTAATTGATTTTCAGCTTTCAATTGAAGTAGATAGTTGCCGGATTTTAAGCCATAAAACGAAACATCACCCGTGAGCGCTTCTTTCCAATTTTGATCAGAATCATTTTTCAGTTGATAGAATAATTGATATTTACCTTCTGTATTAAAGAAAGGATAAGCAAAATGAATATGGAAAGCTTTAGTTTGTGCTGGTATATCCACATAAAACTTGTTTTTATTACCATAATATAAAACATGTTTTTCATCTGCAGATATAGCTGTTATAAAAAGTTTTTCAGCGCCTGAAGAGGTAAAATCACGAGGTCGAAATGATATCAATTTTCCTTTTGCTCCCAGAAGAATAGTGGACGAGTCCACCCAATTAAATAGACCACCAAAACCTTCATAACCCTCCGGTAGGCCATGATTAGAATCAAAAAAGGAAACAACTTTTTTCTTTTGGTCATATCTAACTAAGCCATTTTCTTGATTCATCCAAATAACACCTTGTCCATCAATTAAACACTTGTAAACAGTATTAAATGAACTGCCTTTTGGGTCCAATACTTCATTAAATTCTTTTGAATTGTTCTTTTGATAAAATAATCCCTTTTCAGTTGAAACCCACTTATTATTATTTTTATCAAAATAGATATTCCAGACAATATTATTTTGATCATAATATTCGATGGGTCGAATTTTTTTACTGACTCCTTTTCTGATAAAATCATCTATTTCAGCATCATAACAATAAACGCCATTATCACTTCCCATCCACAATTGGTGTTGCTTATCATAGCCTAAATATTGATAAACACCCACATTATCAATTTTATATTGCTTTAAAAAACGTCTTTTTAAGGGATCAAACAGTAAAATTCCGACCTTAGTAGTACGAATCCACCACAATCCATCTTTTCTTGGTAAGATATTCCTGAAGCCGGGGATTTCCTCTGTCGCCATTTCTTTGGGTAAAAATACATATTGATATTTTCCCTTCTGTTCGATGATTATCCGATCTTCTGAACTATACCACAAATCACCGTTTTTCGATTTATACATGTTATTTATACAATGCCTGGATTTGAAGTTGGCTTTTGGAGGAATTTGGTTGATGTACTTAAAGAATTTTCCGGTTTTATCATACATTAATGCACCTCTACTATACCATAACCCAATGTAATTATATGTACTGTCTTGAAATAGGAATGATGGCCTCGCGGTAAATAAATCATCAAAGTCTTTGGATTTTACTTGAATAGGTATTATTGAAAATTTGTTTATATTATTTGCATATTGGACAGATAAATCTGAAGCAAGCCAAACAGTATTTGTTTTATCTATATACATACGGTGAAAATAATTACCTTGAATATTCCATAGAAACTTTTTATCGTTACTCGATTCCTGTATTTTTCCTGTTTTTACATCGATAAAATTAATTTTATCATGAATAGACAGCAAATATTTAACGCCTTGCATATTTTTAATAATTATTAAATCCCGAACCGTTTGATCTTTAAATGCGAATAGCTTAAAATCTCCTGTTCTGGCGTTGAATTTATATAAACCCTTTTCCCAAAAACTTACAAAAAAATCATCTTCATTTTCCTGTACCATACATTGAACAGACCGAGCCATTGTGCACGGATAAAATTTTGTAAACTTATTCTTAGGATCAAATAAAAACAATCCATGAATAGAATACAGCCAAATCCTGCCTTGAGTATCCACTAAACTTCTACCTAATTTAAACTCCTTTTTAAATTGGGCTGGTGTCAAATTTGATTTCAGTGTTTGAGTTACAAAAGCTTTTCTCTCTCGATCAAATTTTTGTAATATGCCATCATAAGTAATCCATAAATTTCCTGACAAGTCTAAAAAGCAGTAGGGATGATTGTTTGAAGCCAAACTATATGGATTTCTATCATTATAAGAATATTTCTCTCTCTTAAAATTCATCGGATTAAAATGGTAAATCCCTTTTTCAGTAGATATCCACAATGTGCTATCTTGGTCTTCACATATCTGCGTAATATACTTAGCGTCAATTAGTGATGCTGCTTGAAATGAAACTAATTTTTTACCATCAAATCTTAATAATCCATAATTGGAAGTTCCAAACCACATCATCCCCCTGGCATCTTTGAGAAAAACCAAAACTGAATTTGTTAGGTTTTCCGTAGAACTTATTGTTTTAAAACGCAATATTGGAGCCTGTGCATTACTGATAACGTAAGGCAAACACATTAAAACAACCAAAAACGCTTTACGATAACTGATCCTCATTAATGTGATGGCTACATTTATTTGTTAAATTAAATTCTTGAAAAAGTAAAAGGGCATTGAATCAGTATATTATATTCTCTGCCCCTTCATACTAATATGGTTTACTTCGCAATATCTAGATAAAAATACTCTAAATTTTTAAAAATGTTGCAACTGAATTTTCCCCGTTTGTATATTTAATTCTTATTACGTAGATTCCTGATGGAAGTTGATTAACAGGGATAGTTTTACTGCGATATTCTATCAACATTTCTTTGCCTTGAAAGTCAAAGACGCTTACATTTTCTATTGGCTCCTCAGCTTCTATACTCAAAATATTAATACATGGATTTGGCAATATTTTAATTCCATGTTTTATTGATTTTATATGAGCTGTTTCATCTACACTTCCGTCACAATTATCATCTATTCCATTGTTAGGAATTTCTTGAGCGCCGGGATTCACATCCGGATTGTTATCATCACAATCCTCCGGACTTTTGAAACCATCCTGGTCTAAATCATTCTCTAAGGTAGCAGGGTTACAGTCATCATCTACTCCATTATACGCTATCTCAGTCGCGCCAGGATTCACATCCGGATTGTTATCATCACAATCCTCCGGACTTTTGAAACCATCCTGGTCTAAATCATTCTCTAAGGTAGCAGGGTTACAGTCATCATCTACTCCATTATACGCTATCTCAGTCGCGCCGGGATGCACATCCGGATTGTTATCATCACAATCCTCCGGAATATTGAAACCATCCTGGTCTAAATCATTATCCAAGGTGGCAGGGTTACAGTCATCATCTATTCCATTATACACTATCTCGGTCGCGCCGGGATGCACATCCGGATTGTTATCATCACAATCCTCCGGACTATTGAAACCATCCTGGTCTAAATCATTATCCAAGGTGGCGGGGTTGCAGTCATCATCTATTCCATTATACACTATCTCTGTCGCGCCGGGATGCACATTCGGATTGTTATCATCACAATCCTCCGGACTATTGAAACCATCCTGGTCTAAATCATTATCCAAGGTGGCGGGGTTGCAGTCATCATCTATTCCATTATACACTATCTCTGTCGCGCCGGGATGCACATCCGGATTGTTATCATCACAATCCGCCGGACTATTGAAACCATCCTGATCTAAATCATTATCTAAGGTCGCAGGGTTACAGTCATCATCTAATCCATTATACACTATCTCGGTCGCGCCGGGATGCACATTCGGATTGTTATCATCACAATCCGCCGGACTATTGAAACCATCCTGATCTAAATCATTATCCAAGGTAGCAGGGTTGCAATCATCATCTATTCCATTATACACTATCTCGGTCGCGCCAGGATGCACATCCGGATTGTTATCATCACAATCCGAATAAATAGTATAACCATCATTATCAATATCCGTAATATCTGTTAAATAAATACAGCCCAATTTAAACTTCCCGAAACTATTGGAGAAATCAATACTCGTGAGATTATTGTAATTATTCTCAATACTGGAAGTTTGAACTAAGGTGTCATTAATATAAACCTCAGCTTTTAAATTATAAAAATCAATAATGAATTTATAGGATATTTCTTGTATATTTATTGAATTAATATATTCAAAAATATTTTCATTGTCTTGGTTGAATCGAATATGAAATCCAGTTTCATTGACTACATGAAGGTCTAATTGCATTTGAGTAGCTGAGGATACAACCACACGAGATTCCACATTATCTCCGGAAGTATAAGAAAGATATGCTCTATTATTATCTTGTTCCGTACAAGCAGTGAAGTCGCCACCATCCCATTTGACATCAGCGGTTGCCATAGTAAAGTCCGACCAGCCCGGGTTTTGATTTGCGATAGGGCCTTGATCATAAGACTCAAAATCTTCATTCATCAATGCTTGAGAAAAAGCATTGATTATCCAGAAATTAAATGCTATAATTATAATTAAAATCTTTTTCATAAGTTTTATTATTTGATTATATAAATTTTACTTTTTATTTGGTTGGGATATATTGCTTGTAACCCTAAGCCCACTAATGCTTTTATATCGATTGATTTAGGAAGGATAAATTTCGTTTCATCTGCTTTAGCGTTACAAAATTGTTCCAAACCTTTTCCGTCATCTAAATAAACTATATAAAATAGAGGTGTCTGCGATGGTTTAAGCCAAAAAAATCCTGTTTTGAACTGAGGATCCATCCAATGGAGCCCCAAATCTTCTTCCTTGGAAGATAGATATGACTTTATAACGATAGGCAAACTAATCGCGGATCTATTACCTGAACTGTCCAAGGCAATGAGGTTGTACTGATAAAATGTTTGGTCTGACAATAAAGTATCGATAAAAGAGTCCATTGATCTGGGTATTTTAAAACTTACTTTTTTTGTTGTATCTGCAACCATTTTTCTTATAAGTAAATATTCTTTTACATCTGAGCTACTACTCAAAATCCATTTTAAAAAAACGCCTTTTTCATTTACGGAATAATCAATAAATTGTGGGGCAATGGGTGGCACTTTATCCGGCTTTATTAATTTTATAAGTTTTGATTTGTGGCTGTGGTTGTAACTATAATCCACGGCTACCACAGCATAATAAACCTCTCGAGTAAGTGTTTTGCTAGAAAGCGTATCTGAAAAAGAATTAGAATGGAGGTATCCTTCTTGAAGACACACCATCTCGTGCTTCACATCATTAGTTCGATACACTCTATACCCTAAGATCTCATCTAAGGTGTCCAATTGCCAGTGTAATGACACAATACCATTAGAATCAATTGTTCCCTGTATGCCTTCGGGCTCTTTGGGCGGTTCGGTATCAGGCAAAAAATATCTCACCGGATTGGAGAATGATATATTCCCGGCAGTATCAACAGCCAACACTTCATAATAAACAGAGTGTTTAGTCGCAGCGGTAGGGTCATAAAATGAAAATGTCGTAGCATTCACTTTTTTCACCTCAATATTCATGTTATTAATCTCAGGCCCTTTTCGTATTATAAATCCATTTAGATCTTTACTAACAGGGGTTTCCGAAAACTTCCAGCTTAATTTAATTCCATTTTCTCCCAAATCTTCACTCTCTAATGCTAAGCTTCCCGGAGGTGTTTTATCCCGGCCAAAACCCATTACCACATCACTATAATCCGATACCTCCGCAAATGGATCAATGCCCTGAACTCGATAATAATACGGCTTGTAATTCTGCACGCTGTCTCTATAGTAAATTTTAGTTATGCGTGAGGTGTCCATTACTAAAAAAGGCTTCTTATTTATTCTTTGAAATGTATTGCCTCCGTCAGAGGAGCGTTCTATTTGGAAAGCTGACCATCGTTCAAAATTTTTATTAAAATCAAAACTTAATTCAACGATTCCCTCACCGGACACAGCTTTTAAGAATCGCGGTGCTTGCTTGACACCTATTTCTGTATATGTCACAAAGGTGATGGAGGTATCCACTTTAAACAAAGGATGATTCACCGCACTATAAATTCGATAAAACACTTTTTCATTTTCCTTTATTTTGTAGGAATCTACCCATCTGGCACCAAATGATTTAGCTGCTAATACAGAAAGGTCACACCCCAATACTGACAAAGAAAACAAAGAATTGAGCATTTCTGCCTTCTGCTTCATATTCCCCAATTCATCCTGCTCAGAACCTGATTTAAGATTGCCATACAAGAGCATAGCCACGGTCATAGCGTAATCATCTTTTTTACAAGCATTTGTATTGAATTTGTCTTCTTCCCAAGGCTTTATAGGTGTGGCATTGATACGCTCCCACTTATAATTTGATTTCCCCTTTTTAACTATTAGCCTATCCAACCAAACTCCACCTATAGAGTGAGCTTGTAGCATATAAGACTTCAAAGGGGCAAAACGAATGACGATACTATCAGACATTGGTTTTGCTAATATCCCATATTTAACATCTATTTGGGTATGATCTTCTTTAGCTCCTTGACACCAACTTGAAAGATGAACACACAATAATATCCAAAACATTAAAATATTTTTCATAATTAATTGCCTTTTTGATTCAAGAAATTAGGTTGATATCCATTGATAATATTCGGTTTTAATAGCGTAGAATAATTTAAAAAAGCATCTGATAGCTTATCTAAGTCTTGAATAAATACAACACCCGGTTTATAATTCTTTATATCCTTCATTGTTAGAATAACTGAAGGAATGATATGATCCGATGATTTCTTGACATCATATACTACACTGATCTTTTCTAAACTAAATAAATCAAAAAGCATTGGGCTCGTTAGAAAATCCTTTCGTGGCATTACGCTGGGTGTATATTTATTGGAGGACTTTTGCGTATCATCGGAAACCATTTTTACCCCCAGGCTCAGTGGAAGTGAATTCATGAAAGGCAGGACATTTTCTTGATGCGTGGTGACGATATCCCAGCTGGTTTGCTCTTGCAAATCCTGATGGATTAATTCAACAAATGTTCGCTCATACTGCTTCATATCTGAGACAAAATATGTATTTAAAAATGAATCTACCATACTTTGAGATTGCCTGTCAAAAGCATGCCCGAGCATACCACTCGCCACCTGAGCCGGATAGTATTTATTAATTCTGGCGCCCTCAAAAGATTCCTTTAGCGAATAATTCCTCAGGTCATGTTCATCAAACTTCTCCCTTCCCTTGAAAGTATATTTCGTGATTTTTGATTTTAACTTATACTCCTTAAATGCGGACTTTGATATTTTCATTGAATTCCATATCTGAGTAGAAGTATCCATCTTTATCGTAATATCCGCCATTTTGTCCTGATAAGTATTATACTTCCCGGTATTGAAATACCATTCAAATATTTTAATTTCATCACTTTTTGGGGCTAATTTATTGGCTAAGGATAGCGTTCTTGTATTTATATATAGCACTTCCATTTTATTGGTTTTAATAGTAACATTTTTCTGAAATTGAGAAGTATTCTCCATCGCATTTTGGTTCTTCTCAGGGGCTTTAAGAATCATCTGAACAACAATGAAGCTATTTTTAGGCAATAATTCATCCAATATAACTGAAGCCTTTTTACTGCTATTCGTTATTTGTGCATTTATATATTTTGTATTGAAAGTATAACCATTGTATCCACCCTTTCTAAAAGAATTTATTTTAAACATTAACTGTCCGTTTTTAAACTCCTCCGGCGCACAAATCATAGATGCATCTAAAAAAGCTTTAGTTGTTTCAAAGGAAAGTTCTGGCATAGCAGGTGCAGTTATATTGAAAAACTTAGGAGTTTCGTCATTCGAATAGTAAGAATCTTTTCTTAGACGAGTCGAAGAAAAAGTAGGTGATTTTGCTAAAGGATTATTTTGGCTTCGATGTGTGGGTATAGCATCTGATACCATGTCTTCCGTGATATATTTTATTCCACAATCCGTAGTAAACTTCAAATACCGGAAGTCAACAAAATCCTTACCATCTAAAGTTTTGGCATACGACCAAGCGGGTAAACCGAAAGGAATATTGACATCCTTTTTATACCCTGAGGTTTGACCTCCGATTATATTGTCATAAAACCAAGCATTTGAAATCTTTAATAATTTAACTTTTGCCTCAACATCCATATTAAAATCTCTGTCAGGATTAAATAAAAAGCTATTATTTAAGCTGTAAGAAAATTGATCTGGGGAAAGAATAAAATCTTTCATATTGATAGCATTAACTACCTGACTCTGAGCACTTCCTTCTACTTCTTTTTTAATGCCGCCTCCATAGATGTTCATTTTTACATCAGAAGGGTCGATACGGTAGTAGAAATATTGCTTCTTTTCCGGCCCTGCCTCATCATGAACTATAAGAAAAATGTGATCAACCATATAATTAAATGCTACTGATGGCGTGACGTAAATTGGCTGCAATTCTTTCACGTCTGCCCTTTTATTTGTAACTAATTTGGTCTTAGCATCTATCTCATATTCAGCTTTTGGATAGACATCAGAAATCAATGGAATTTTTTCATCTATGACAACATTACATTCATCACCCCAATAAAAACTAAATGAAAAACCTCCTGAAATCAAACCACCCAAAACACTAAAATACCCACCTACTTCTCCTTTACAATAAGTAGGATTAGGTGCGCCTAATTGAACATAGGCAGCTATACCGGCATTAACAATACTAATCTTCCCTTTATAAAAAAACAAATCTATATCAATACCAAGATCGATGCTCGCTCCTATATATGCTTGTCCTTTTGCATAAAAATTATTGGAACCAAATGCAGTTTTGTTGCCATTATTTTCGCAATAGACAGGCGTTTTTAATTTATAGAAACCTATATCAAACCCTGCCATAAACTGAACATTTATGTAAAAAATCAAAAATGTTTGATCAAAAAGAACATTAAAATTGGCGCCAAAAGCTAACCCTCCATCTGGAATTGGCGTACGGGCATAGTCGATATTTGAAAGGCTGTTGGCATGACCATTTTCTCCATCTACGCCTCCCCGGGATCGGGACAGTATGTCCATAATAAAATCCGGTATTGGAGGCATAGGATCTACCGAATTGCTGGGATCTTCAGAACCGTCATCCCTCAAAATCCTCCCGGTACCATTGCCACATTGAAAATACCCTTTAAATGTCACTTTGCCATCTAGGACAGATAAAGTGATTGCATCTTTAGCTTGGTTAGGATCACCTCCTGACCAAGGTCGTCCTATATGTATAAACCAACCAGTAGGCCCAGCAAAAAAGTTGACTGTAGCCGAAGCATGGAAAAGGGTAGTACTTGAATGATTCGGAGCACCTAATTCAACATGAGCGTGAAAGAGAAAAGAACCTTCGTCAAAATTCATTTTCATTTGAACAATAGCATATCCCATGCACTCTTGATTTTTCTTAGAAATAGGATCCGAATAATCAGTAATAACCCGACCTACAAGTCGGAAATAAACACTTTTTACTCCTCCGGTAGCGGAATTAAAGCTTATAGTAAGACTACCATCAGCATCCAATAGATTTCTTTGTGTAAAACCAAACAGGACACCTGCGCTTATTGAAAATTCTCCTTTTTCTGGGTAATATTTTACTCCCGACAATGAAGTCATAGGATCTTGGTCCGGATCATAGGAGGAGGTTTTTAAATTGTTTACAGTTAAGTCACTCCCCTTTGGCATCGACATATTGTAATATACCCCACCTTTGAATCCATAAATTGCCATACAAGGAGGAATAGAAAAACCAGTAGCACCAAGGTCCACCATAGCATCGATAAAAAAGAAGTTAAAATCGCCTTGCTTTTGATAGCCAAATACAGCTTTTGCGCTTACCCCGAAGAGATCTGCTATCTCCATATACATACTACCCATGAATCCATAGGCGCCATTTTTATTGAAATAAGCAATGTCACCTTTGACTTTAATGCTTCCTATACTGGCATCAGCGCCTAGTGAGATCTTATTAATACCGGCTCCAGCGCCATCCCATTGAGGCCTTATGCCATTGAACTTTATATTTCCATAAATTTTGAAATCAATATTGGCTCGTGGAACAAAATCGACATCTGCAACTAATTTCAACAAGGCATTGAAATTGAGTCCTATTTGATCTCTTTCGGCATAAAAGGATATTCCTCTTCCTTCTTCAGGATTGAGATCTATGACAAACCCGGCAAGTGAATGTTGTGGTGAGGCGAGGCCAAAAAATGTTGCATTAACCTCACCCGGTATAAAATAGGGGGCCTCACTATGGAATTTAAGATTTTGAAACTTTATAGCGACAAGATTGATATCCGGAATAGGGTCTATTTGAGCGGTAATATCTAATGTGCCACACAGTGTAGCTGATGCTTTGAAGCCATCGTTTGCCTTCTTAGTGATTTCAATGATAGTTCCTGATCCTAAATGACTTTTAGCCCACAAAACATCAAAACTGACACCATCTTTTGGACTGATGACAAAACCAAATTGAAGATTACTATTGGCAGCCTTGGAGAGCGTACAACTATAATCCAATTGATTGCTCGCAACCGGATTTTTTGAGAGTGGAAGTACGATTTTACCATTAAGTGAACTACTCTTAAAAGTATTCTTCCAAAAATCAATTTTAAATTGATCGATAGAAAAATACCACCCGTCTAATGACCCATCATTTATGTTTAGTATATTATTCACCGAAACACTTCCGGAGATGCCTCCATCAAAAATCAATTTTTGGGCTGACACTACAATAGGTGTTTTATTCACATTAGTCAGTGCAGCGGGCAGCGTGAGGTCAATAGCCGGAATATAAAAGCCCCGCCAAGTCATCATGTCTGTTTGGATTGGCTGGTCATTGGGGTCTGTGCTCCTATATGGACTTGGAATACCATTTGGATTTTTCGTATCCGAATGATCGTAATACATTTTCGTGTTTTGTTTATTCGGGCCGAATACAAAATCATCAAAACCACTAATATGAAAAGGTGTGAAAGAGACCTCAGCAATCCAGTCTGACCATCCTTTGTCCGTTTCTGCTGTTAGGGATACGCTAGCAGGTAAGTTAGTGCCTTGCTTTATCAATGTCCCATCAGGAAAGGTATAGGTTGCAGAGATGCGTAGTTTTTCAAAGCCATCTTTAGAAAATAAAATATAAGTAGGATCATTGGCTTTCCCTCCATTGAGCTTGATCCCTATTGCCGGAATATTGAAGTCTTCAGCCAGATACAGTTTGGCTTGCCCACACAAATCGCTCTGATTCATACATATTCCTGTTCCGGATAAAGCCACTTTAGTATTACCATCAATAATATCGATTACAGAAGCTGCATCGAAATAGGATTGATTTGGACTGAAAACCATATTGATAATTGCTATTTTCATTGCACCCTCATCGATGCCCAGCGGTAATTTGTAGCCAATAGTATTCGGTGCTTTCTTAATTTCTGACAATAGTTGTTGAGTATATTGTTGGAAATAGGTGGAAAGGCTTTCTGTCTGTCCGGGCGAAAAGGATAACTGCCCTGGATTAAGGGGGTCATAAGAGGGTATCATTGATGCCGCTTCATTGGATTGCATGGCAATAATATTTCCCGAGGTTTGGTAATATTGTCCATCTTTTTTACCGATTCCTATTTGAGAAAAGGTAACCTTGACCTTGACTAAAGTATTCGCTAAAATAGGCAAATTGATAGTCCCTGTACCTGAAAATAAGCCATTCTCTTCTGTTAGGGACAATACATCCATCGTATGACTGCTCGTGTGTATCTGGTGGATATTGCTTACTTCAGAAGAGGATACTCCTGTTGTATTAGCAGGTGGCTCGGTCTTACAAGAACAATCTATATTCGGATTGATTTGAGCATTATTTCCACCATCCTCGAGGTCGATATTATTTTCCTGATACATAAATGAGCAAACATTACTCAATCCACTATTTTCAATAGGGTAGGTATTGTTGACAACATAGGCTTTGACTGCCCAGGCATATTTACTTGACTCAAGAAATACATTATTGTTAGTATAGTTAAAAAAGCTATTTTGAATATTTGGAATTTTAATGAGGTTATTTGCATTTGTATTTATACCCGTTTCGATCTTATCTTGAGGATTATCATCATTCGTAATCGGAACAATAAACAGGTTGTATTTAATTTGAATATTGGGATCAGAAGGAATCACGGGAGTCCACGAAAAGGGTATGTTTTGTGGAACTGTCTTCAATACCGTCGAATTATCTGAACAATTTGGTGATATTAATATTGGAGAATTGAGATGTTCTATATGAAACATCCCGCATCCGGCTTCCGTATTACTTATTTTTTCATGACTGAGGTAATCATACGCTGTAATACATAATCGGTAATTTCCCTCCGGCAAAAATCCACCTTCAATAATTTCAGGCAATGTATTTTCCCCATAATTGACGCTAATATTTTGATCGTTGAAAAAAATATATCCTTGGTCATTTCCGGCAATTTGATAAACTGCATGTGGCCCCAAGATAATGGGTTCGTCCGGGATATATTGTTCCACAGTTTGTGCAATAAAATCATTATCATTTGTAAATAAACCATGCAGGTAAACTTGCCGCGTAGTATTTGTTGTATTGGTTAATGTCGTGATAACCTTGTCCCCCAATTTGGTATATTCATGGACAAAAGGCGGGTAGGGAGGATTGATTGTCACATTAATTTGTATATCATTTTGGGCTAATAAAGCCGTAAAAAGTGGGCAACTAAAAAATGTAATAGCAGTAATCCTAAATAATAGCCAAATTAAATTGGGGTTCTTGCTCATGGTTTTAAGTTTTAAAAGGTTTGTGTAACGCCAATACTTGCGTATTGCTGATTTAATCGAATATTTTTAATTTTTGTGGACGTAAAATTGAAATTTAGAGAGGCTGCCGTTTTTTTAGTAAGTCTGTAAGAAGAATTGAAACCTGCCCCAAAAGCCAAATGCTTTTTATCGTGATCGACTGAGGATGAATTCAAATTAACACTGATACTATTAAGCCAAACACCATCTTCTAAAAAAGACTTAGTTACTGTAGAAAATATTCCTATGGATGAAATCTCAAATAATTGATCAGGAAATTGATAGAAAAAATTAGTGCTCAGATTATAATTTAACCCTCCCACAAAAGAGGATTTATTTTGCTTATTAATAGAGTAGGATAAATTCGAATAAACGGACTTAAATTTTTTATTGTAGAATGCATTATATGTATAGACTTCTTGAGAAGACTGAGCACTTACATTCAAGTTAACTGACTTTGATTCTTTTTTTCCTTTTACAATAAAATAAATGCCATTAAAGGAAAAAGTTTGATTAATGTTCTGGATTGAAATACTATCATCTTGAAATCGGGGCACCGAATTCATGTTCAATCCAAAATTAGTGTAGCTTATAGAAAGGAGCAATTTTTTCTGATCATTAAAATTAGCATTTGCTGAGATAATCGTATTCTTTGTGGTTGTTATTTTCTTTTTTAATAGATTATTACTTTGAATACCGAATGAAAATGAAGCATTAATTTTATTTTTTAATAACCGCAACGCCGGCTCCACAGTATATTGTTTTACATCATTATTGACATACCCCAGCCCCATTGATTCATATCCGGGCCGAATGACTTTTTGTATTAAAGCTACATCTACGGCTTTTGAATTATATCTGAGGGAATTATCAAAAGCATAACTTATACTCGATGAGACATTGGGCTTATTTTCAATTATTTTTGTCCAGGAAGGAAGAGGCTCTTCACCTGAATTTAATAATAGAGTATCCAGAGAACCGGCACCTGCCGATCGTGTCAATATAGATAGACCTGCATTCGATAAAAATGAAATATGCGGCGTGAGTTTAATGTAGATTTCTGACCCGATAGCCTTGTTTTTTTTATTATGAATATTAAAATTTGAGTTGATATAGGGTAGCGAATTAACTTTATCCTGTCCGGAAAAGTATGTAAAAACAATACGGACTGATTTTGCTTTTATTCCTGCCTTGACCGCAAATCCATAGGAAGAAAATTGAGGTTTAATTAAATGATATTTTGCATTGGTGCTATCAACAAATACTCTCTGACGCAGTCTTCCATAAAAAAAACCTAATGTAAAAATAGATGGGTTAAGATCTATACCTCCACCAAAACTATTTAATCCGGCAAATACATATTTGGAAAAATTGATGGTATTATTGCCTAAGTATCCTTTAATCCATTTATAAGAAGGAGCTATGCCCAATCTGAAGTAAGGATAACTGATATTGTATTTATTATCTGAATATGTAAAATTAAAGGGCAAACTTAATTTGCGAATTTGTAGAGTCGGGGCAACAGATATATTATAACCAAAGGGGCTCATTACTTGGGTAGAATCATTAGAATTAAATATGGTACCTGATATAGAAGCGCCTCCCTTTAAGCTAACTTTATACTTATTCTCTTTGGATATATCATTTTGTGCAGATAAATTATACACACTCCCCCAAAAAATGAAAGTTAAAGTGCACATTCGCAAAAAATAAAATATTTGAGGACAATTCATCTTTTAATTGATTAGAAAATAGATAACTTGAATAAACTATTCCTTCTTACATCAAAAGTGCTCCTTTTTTCTAATTCAAAATTATTGATTGAGTCAATGGTAGTTTTTTAAACATTTTGGGTGGATTTGATTGAGTCAAACTAAATTATACCCTAAAAAGGTACAATGGTGTCTTTAAAAGGAAATTGGGATAAAATTAAGAAATCATCATAAAACTCTCTGATTTGTACATTATTCTTTCCTGCTAGTATGCCTATTGAATATTATCCAAATCCCATTTTTATCAATTATTGTGAATTAAAACTATACAGAATACAATATATAAAAACGTCTTAAGCATGTATGAAAATATAATATTTTTTACATTTTAAAATTTGCCAAATAATCATCATAACTCATTAATTATTAATAAATTATAGTTTATTTTTAAAATAATTAATCGTACCTTTGCGCCTCTTTTTAAAAAATAACATCCAAATGGCACAGGAAATCAGAAATATTGCAATCATCGCCCACGTTGACCACGGAAAAACAACAACAGTCGATAAAATACTTCACCAAACCAACCAATTTAGGGACAATCAAGCCGCCGGCGAATTAATCCTCGACAACAACGACTTAGAGCGTGAAAGAGGTATCACCATTGTTTCAAAAAACGTTTCAGTCAACTACAAAGACGTTAAAATCAACATCATCGATACTCCCGGTCACGCCGACTTCGGCGGTGAAGTAGAGCGTGTCCTCAAGATGGCTGATGGCGTCTTGTTACTAGTGGATGCCTTCGAAGGACCTATGCCTCAAACCCGATTTGTGACGTCAAAAGCTCTCGCTTTAGGCCTAAAACCTATTGTCGTCATCAATAAGGTGGACAAAGAAAATTGCCGCCCCGAAGAAATACATGAAATGATCTTCGACCTATTCTTTGCTTTAGATGCTACAGAAGATCAACTCGACTTTCCGGTTATCTATGGTTCTTCCAAACAAGGATGGATGAGTACGGACTGGAAAACGCCTACCACAGACTTCACCGCCCTCTTGGATGCCATACTTCAATATATCCCCGCTGCTCCTTTCAATGAAGGTACGCTACAGATGCAGGTAACATCATTAGACTATTCATCCTTTGTCGGACGAATCGCCATAGGTCGCGTGAGCAGAGGCACCATCAAAGAAAATCAACCGGTCACTCTTGCCAAAAGAGACGGCACCATGGTCAAAGGTCGTGTCAAGGAATTACACACCTTTGAAGGATTGGGCAGAAAGAAAACCAACGAAGTTCAAAGTGGCGATATATGCGCCGTTGTCGGCTTAGATGGCTTCGAAATCGGAGATACTATATGCGATTTCGAAAATCCGGAAGCTTTGCCGGGAATACAAATCGATGAACCAACGATGAATATGCTTTTTACCATCAACAATAGTCCATTTTTCGGTAAAGAAGGTAAATTTGTTACTTCACGTCACATCCGTGAACGACTCATGAAGGAAATCGAGAAAAATCTCGCTCTAAAGGTAGAAGATACGGACTCTCCGGACGCATTCTTAGTCTATGGCCGTGGCATACTCCACCTTTCCGTCTTAATCGAAACCATGCGTCGCGAAGGTTACGAACTACAAGTTGGTCAGCCTCGAGTAATTATAAAGGAAATTGATGGCATCAAAAACGAACCCATCGAAACTCTTATCGTGGACGTCCCCGCTGAATTGTCCGGTAAAGTTATCGAATTGGCAACACAAAGAAAAGGTGAACTTACCGTCATGGAGCCCAAAGGTGACCTACAACACTTAGAATTCAACATACCTTCCCGTGGTATCATAGGACTGAGAAACCAAGTTCTTACCGCAACCGCCGGTGAAGCTATTATGAATCACCGTTTTAGAGCTTTTGAGCCTTGGAAAGGCGAGATATCCGGTCGTAATATGGGCGTCCTTGTCTCTATGGAAACAGGCCCCGCTACACCTTATGCATTGGACAAGCTACAAGATAGAGGTACCTTCTTTGTCGATCCGGGTGAAGAAATATACGAAGGTCAGGTATTGGGCGAACATATCCGCGAAAATGACCTCGTCATCAACGTTGTCAAAGCGAAACAAATGACCAACTTCCGCGCAGCAGGTAAAGATGATTCTGCCAAATTGCCTCCGGCACGTAAGTTCTCCCTTGAAGAAGCATTAGAATATATTCAAGGCGACGAATATGTCGAGGTAACTCCTCGTAGTCAACGTATCAGAAAAATCGTACTTACTGAAAGTGAACGCCGAAGATTGGCCAATCCGGCATTGGCAGGAATGAAGGTCTAACAAACTTTGTTGACACTGACCGAAAAGCCCACATTCCGCAATAGACAATTGAGTAATGTGGGCTTTTACTATTGATTGAAGGCTTCTCAAGCTAATAATTTCTCCAATTTCATTTTCCACTTTTCCCAGTCCTTCATTTCTCTAGTCTGTAAATCTATAAATTTCTGAGTGTGGTCGTGATGAATTAAGTGACAAAGTTCATGTATGATTACATATTCAATGCAACTTTTAGGTGCCTTTATTAAGTCAGGGTTCAAGATAATTTTTCCTTTTGGTGTGCAACTTCCCCAACGTGTCGGCATGTCTCGCAAAACAATTGAACTTGGTTCAACTTTGTGCTTTTTGAATTTGTCAATGAGTGGTGCAGCTATTGCTTGAAACTTTGTCCGGGCATGTTGTAAATACCAATCATTTAATAAGTCCTTTGCTCTTGACTTTTCATTGGCTGTTACTTCAATAAATTTTCCTTTTAGCTTAACAGATTCTTCATTGCCTGCTTGAATTTGTAAACGGTATTGTCTGCCCAAGTACAAATGAGTCTCACCACTTATGTATTTTCGTTTTGGTGTCTTTGGTTGAAATGAAAGAAAGAAGCTTTGTTGTTTAATAATCCAAGGTGCTTTTTTTCTAATTTTTTCTTTCACTTTTTCCATGGATGTGTCTGCTGGTGCTTTCACCAACACTTCCATTTCAGGAGTTACAGTAATGCCAAGCGATTTTCTGTCTGAAAACTCCAAACGAAAATCTATTGTTCTGCTTCCAAATTGTATAGCGGTTGTCATCACTTGTAACGAATTTTAGCTACTTCAATGCAATCTTCTGCAATTTTGTCCATATCCTTAAACGACAAGTCCACATTGTATTTGTCACGCACCTCATCAATCAGATAGTCGCCAATTTCAATCAGCAATTTTCCAGTAATATTGGTTTTGTATTGCCAGTCGATAATGGGTTTGCCATTATCTAAAACAGATTCCTGTATCAAGTCGTCAATTTGTAGAGCTGTTTGGGTTGAAACCTCTTTAAGTACAACACTATCCTGAATCTTTTGTGATAATGCTTCGACTGTCAAGCCATAAAATGCTTTGGCTACATCTTTGTCTCTTAATTGTTCTGGTATGTCATTGTCTGTATGTGCCAATACATTGTTCATAATATCTTGAACTCTGCTCAGATATTGTGCTTCGCTGATGCGTTTGGCTTCATAGTCGGCAATGGTTTCTTTCAGCATTTGTGAAAGCTTCTTGTAAAAAGCAGGGTCTTCATCCATTTTTTCAGTGATATGCTTTGCTGTTCTGCTTGCAATTTTGTCTGCCTTTGCAGCTTTACCTGTGGTGTTTTCTACTTCTTGCTGAAATTTGTCTTTATCGAAAATGTTTACCAATTCTGCAATGGTTTCAATTTTCTCGGTGGTGATGTGTGTGTCAATCAGCTTTTGAATTTGTCCTTCGTATTGTTTGTAGTCAATTTCATCGCTGTAGCGTTCAACTACTGCCAAACGCAACTTTAAGAACATGGTCAAATCTTCTTTGTAGCGATTAATAACCTTTTCTTCTACTTCCTTATGGAATTGAATAGAAGATAATGCCAACTTCAAACCCTTGGCAAATGCTGCCAGTTTATCGTAAAACAAAACCCGTATTGCTTCATCTTTCAATAATTGCTGGTATGCTTCTGCATCACGCTTATTCGCAATAGTTTTGAAAACATCCCATAGGTCTGAGTGCTTTTGCGGTAGTTTTTTAATTTCCTCCGAAATATTGGTAAGCGTTCCTGCCAAATCTTCTTCATCAAAATCTTCGAAAGATGAGTACATCTGCAAAGCATCATCCAAATTTTCAATTACTCCGTAATAGTCAATGATGTAGCCAAATTCCTTGTCAGGATAAATTCGGTTTACCCTTGCAATGGCTTGTAAGAGTTTATGACCTTGCAAATTCCTTGTGAGGTATAGGACTGTGTTTTTTGGTTCGTCAAAGCCTGTAAGCAATTTATCAACTACGATGATGATTTCCGGGTCTTTTTGATTCTTAAATCGACTGATGATGTTCTTTTCATAGCTTTTTGCATTCCCATGTTCGTCCATCATTTTTTCCCAAAACTGATTCACCTTTTCGGTTGACTTCTCATACGCACTTTCTTCTCCCTCTCGTTCGTCAATACATGAAATCAACACTTCGCTGCTTACAATGCCAATTTCATCTAAATATTCTTTGTACTTGATGGCATTCACTTTTTTATCACAAACCAACTGACCTTTGAATGGTGTTTTACCTTGCCAGTTGTCTCGAAAATGATAGCTGATGTCCCAGGCAATCATTCGCATTTTTTGTTCGGCAGAATTCAAATGGTCATATCGGGCAAACTTCTTTTTGATGTCTGCTTTTTGGTATTCTGTTAATGGATCGGAGATCATTCCAAAAAAGGTGTCAATCGGACTGGCATTTACATCATGTAAAGCCAAACGTCCTTCATATAGCAGTGGAACAACTGCTTTGTCTTTTACTGCCTGGTCAACGGTATAAGCATCAATTACGCCACCAAATTTGGCTGCTGTGCTTTTGTCTTTCTTGAAAAGCGGTGTACCGGTCATTGCAATGAAACATGCATTAGGCAATGTTTTCTGCATGTCCACATTGAAAGTTCCGTGCTGTGTTCGGTGTCCTTCATCTACTAGGACAAATATGTCGTGGCTTTCCAAAGGGTGATTGATTTTCTTTACTGCTGCCACAAATTTGTTGATGATGGTTGTAACCACTGCATCACTTTTGCTTTCCAGTAATTCTACCAATCGTTGACCTGTGGTTGCGTTTTCTACAAACTTGCCACACTTTCTAAACGTGCTGGTAATTTGATTATCTAAATCAGTTCTATCTGTTACCAATACAATTTTTGGATTGTGAATACTTGGTTCCAAGGCAATGGCTTGTGCCAACATTACCATCGTCAATGATTTTCCACTACCTTGTGTGTGCCAAATAACCCCTCCCTTACGGGAGAAGTTACCCTCACCCCCGACCCCTCTCCCTGCTGGAGAGGGGAGATTTGAAGAAACAATTTTGCTTAAAACATCTTCAATGTTGTTTAACACTTCATCATTTCTAAATCGAATAATGTTGAAGCCAGATGAGGTTAAATACTTATCTCTTGTTGAATCATGCTTTTGTCTTTCAGTTGTAAAGTGAACAGCGCCATCTAACTCAACAATTAGTTTGCGTTCATGACAATAAAAGTCAACTATATAATGTCCTATTTGGTGTTGTCTCCGAAATTTTAAATTATCCAACTTTCTGTTTCTGAGCAATTGCCAAAGGACTTCTTCTGCCGAGGTTTGATTTTTTCGCAGTTCCCTCGCTTCTTTCAACAGCCCGGTAAATTGTAGATTTCCCCTATAGGTTTTCCCCTCCCTCTGGGAGGGGTAGGGGGAGGGTTGAAGAATCTTAATTCTTTCAATCGATTTTTTAATGGCGAAAAACTGCTGGTAACGTGCTACTTTCTTCTCTCCATTGTCAAAGAGAACATAATTGAAAACAATGTCCATCAATCGTTCCGGACGGCACAAGCCAAACAAATACTTATCCTGCTCGGTTGGCAGAATTTTTTCTTGCTCTAATGCATCAAAGTATTGGCGAACGTATTTGAAGCGGTCAGAGAATAATTGTTCTTTAACTGAATTGGAAAGAGGGGTGTTCTTTAGCTCCATCAGCTTTTCATTGTACTCTTTTAACTTTTCACTTTCCTCGAATTTTTCCTGCCACTTTGCCCAAAACTTTTCGGGTGTGGCGTTGGTCGCATAAGCTGCTTCTTGTGTGGCAATGCTCAAAGAGAGTTGCGAATACACATATAAGCTTCTGATTCCATCTTCCTGTTGATTACGCAAATGCTGACTGATGGCCTGTTTCAACGGCTCTTTCATATCAGGACGTTTGCACTCAATAATGCAAAGTGGAATTCCATTTACGAACAAGACCAAATCCGGGCGGTAATGTTCTTTGCTTGTTGAACGCATTACACTGTATTCTTCGGTTACATGAAACACATTGTTGCTGATGTTTTTCCAGTCAATGTATTGCAGCGTAAAACTCTTTTTGTCGCCATCTACACTTTGCTCCAAAGCCTGACCCAAGGTGAGCAGGTTGTAAGCCCTTTCACTGGCGGCTATGTAGCCTTCGTTCATGGGTAAATTTTTCAATGCCAAAATGCCCCGTTCAATATTCTCGTCCGTGAAAATGCTGGTTTTGCTGGCACTTACCCGAATGCTGTTGATTTCCTTCAACTGTTTTCGCAACACATCTTCCAGCAATACATTGGTGGTTTTGCCACCTCTCTGTCTGTCGGCTTCTGCCGGACTCAGATAGTTATAACCCAAATTCACCAACATTTGTAATGCCGGAATTTGGCTGATGTGGTCTTCTTTAAAACTTGGTGTGTCCATTACTTTTTCATTTTTAGAGAATCGGATGCCCGATACAGAGAATTGAAATTTGCCGGTACCGAAACCAATACAGAGAATCCGAAGCCCGATACAGAGAATTGAAACTCAGGCAAATAACGTTTTAATGTGTTGATATTCAGCACATTAAAGTGTTTATGCATTGCTAGCGCTATCTCTAGTAGCTGCAATACAAAGAATAGCACCATCGCTTTCAGCATCTTCTTTAGCTCTTTTATCTTTAGCATACAGAGAATCATTAACGGCATATAGACAATTAGCTGCTTATTCATATTTACCCCTTAGTTCTGCTATAACTGCACTTAGTAAAACATCACCTCTTAAATCAGCATAATTATCTGCAATAGAATATCGGGCACCCTTTATTTTTCCTTCTACTTTCAGTACTTCATCTTCCATCAGTTTCATCTTCAAATAGTTTATCTGATTTCTGGACAGGGAGTCTTTCAGCAAATCTTCTAAATCGCCAATCTTCAAAGCGTTTCCTTGCAATGCCAGAAGAATGAGTTCTATCTCTTTTACCAAATACCTTTTGCCAATTTTCAAACCGTCATTTACCAGCGCATGGTATTCTTGCGATAAAGTATATCGGTTGGTATGTCCTGAAATTTTTTCGATTAACCCTGATTTTTCTAACTGATTTACAATTTCAGTTTTCAGGTTTTGAAATATGCCGTTCCGTATTTTGCAAAGCGTAATAATTTGCACTACACCCAACTTGGGTTCTTTCTCGCTGTTTTGATATTGACTTACGAAAACATGAAATGCCTTGTCAATAATTTCAGTACGCAGAGTAAGCGATACCTGAAACATATCCGAATTCTTATAATCAGGTTCGGCTTTGCCTTCGGATAGGGTGATGGAAAATATCTTATCTACACCCTGACCACTGCGTTCCACCAATCCTGTCTTTTCTAAAATTTCGGTCATTAAGCGGCTTCGGGGTGTGCTGCTTACCGTGAGTATATTTTCAATGGTTACGCCCTTTGGGAAACCGCCCGGATTGGTAATGATAATTTTATTAGGAAATTGTTTTACAACCGCTTCGCTGGTAATGGTGTAATCACGGTGGGCAATGGCATTGAGAACGGCTTCACGAATTACTTCTTCATTAAAATCATACAAATCAAAAATATAAGCTCCCGACTGAACCGGGTATTTTTTGTTGAGTGTCGGTTGATTGATGAGTTTCCAAATGCTGTCAATGGCTATAAATAAAGGTTCATCAATTACTTCACGGCTATCGTGGTGAATTTGTGCTTCGCTGTTGCGAAATTCCCAAATGGTTTTGCTTTGCGGAAGTTTAGCATGAATAACTTCTTTTTTAGCCAATAAAATCAACGCTGCATAGGTGAGCTTACCATTGTCGAGCAATTTTAAATCGGTTAAAATCTGCTCAGTACTGAGTTGCAAAAATCCCGGATTCTTTTGCTTGCGGGCATAGCTTTCTTTCATTTTTTTGATGGCCGCTTCATCTAAATCAGCTATGCTGATACCTTCGCAAAGTTTGGCGGAGAAGTCGGGTTCTTGTTCTTGAATAATGGAGAGATACATTTCTTCAGACATTCTGTCCAATCCATCACCAATCCTCATCAATGGAACATCATTAAAGTAAAGTGGTTTGCCTACCGGACGAGAAGGAATTTTTATCACCATTACCCGATTAGTTCCTTCATACAAAACCTCAGTTTGTATTCTTACTCCTGTATCACGGTAAACATCTTGCTCCAATTGGCCTTCTCTACCTTCATAAGCTTTAGAGCCACAAACCGTATGTGGGTGTGCATCTTCTAAGCCAAATACAAGATAACCGCCTTTTTCATTAGCAAAGGCTACGGTGTAGCCCAGTACACTTTTGCGACTGCTGTTATAGGCGTATTGGTTCTTTGCCTCTTTAAATTCAACTTTATCTTCGCTTTCTTTAAGCTGTTTTAGTTCTGCTATTGTCATGTGATGTATTTTATAATACCGGGAACTTATCTCCAAACTGCTGCTTCCATATGTTTAGTGCTTTCGTATGGTTGTCTTGTTGTAATGCTTGTTCCGCTTGTTTAATTAGTTCATTAAATGCTTCTTTGAAATTTCTTTTCTGATTGCTATCTAATTTTGCAAGAAAGTCATCTCCCGGTGTTGCAGGGTTCTTACTTGCAGTTTCCCACCCAAATGAGTTCTTAATGGCTTTCGTAGTTTCATAAAAATAAATATCATCCCTTGTGTTTGACTTGTAATGTGTGGCTACCCAAACACTGAAAGCAATACCACTCGGCATTTTTTTACTTCTTTGGTTTGCCCATGTCTTAAAGTATTTTACCAAGCGAAGCATCTGACCTTCTTTGTCTTTCTCTTTACGTTGTTTTTCAAACCAATCGCATAATTCTTTTGGGTCGCTTTCTTGCCATTTTGTTTTTGTGGCAAGAAATGGATGTTTATCGTTTGGTGTTTTGTAATAAACTGGCAGGTCAATATCAAAATCGCCTTTGTAAATTACCCTGATGCACTTTTCTTTATGCTCAATACCAGAAACGGTTTGGTCTTTCACTGCTTCAGCTACATACTTTTGTAAAGTCAAAGGTTCTATGTTTGGCTTAGTAAGGAAATAAACACCCAAATCAACATCATAGCTCCCGTCTTTTTTCACGACCATGGTTTTCATTTTGTATGAACCTTGTATGTAAAATTTAGGAACCGGAACTTTCGTTTTGGTTTTGAAATATTCTACAATTCTTTTTTGCAACGCCTGACGGGATGCAACAAGTTTATCTTTTCTCCCTTTGGTAAGTGAGATAGCTTGCTCAAACTTTAAAAATTGGTTATGTGTATTTGCCATGTCGTTGTATTTTATTTCGTCATCGCTAAACAGTTCTTTGAGAATCAGTCCACCGACTGCCACTCCCAAAACTCTTAATAATATTGGTAGCATTGTTTTGAAATTCTATGGTTGCTTTTTCAGCCAGTTTTTTTAGTTTCTCTTTGTCTATTTCATCCATTTCAATAAGACAACTTTCATCTAATTGGGTGTCAATCCTGATATAGTTAAAATTATCTGGCTCTCTTTTGTCTATACCATTTTTTAAAATGCTTATTAAGTTTTGGGTTTGTTGTGTTTGCCCTTGCATAAAAACTTCAATCAATCGTTTCTTCCCATCTTCAAGCATCCAATAATGAATACCGTATTTTACCCGATGGTTGTTTTTCTTATCAATACCAGCATCACAGAAGCGTTGATGTCCAGTCCCTATTGATAATACCGAAAGGTCTTTAAGCTCAAGATTGAAAGCTTTTTGGGCTTCAATAATTCCGTTAAGCGTAGGATTGTTAGCAAAAACGCCTCCATCCACTTTGTTCTGAAATGGTTTTTCTAAACCATTTAAATCAATGTATGAAGCCGAGTATGGGTCAAAGTAAGTTGGAGCAGCCGAAGTTGCTAAAGCTGCCTGATATGCTGGAATGTGAAAGTCTCTGACAAATGCAGTATGGTAATTGCTTTTTAGAACTGAAGGCCTGCCTTCCATTAAATCGTAAATCGGAATTGCAACATGTGTTTTGCAATGTTTTAACCTTGGGTCTTCGCCACCTTCTCCAGAGTGGTAAGCCTTGAATTTGTCTCTGATTAATTTTTCTAAAGCTTCACGATTGTGCGCAGCAAATTTGAATCTTCTGAGAAAGCCCTTTTTGTTTCCGAAAATGGTAGGAGCATTGTTCAAATAGAGTTCATAAATCTCTTTAGCAGGTATGCCTAAAGAAAGAGCAATTGCCATAATACCCCCGGTAGAAGTACCACAGATTAAATCGAAGTTTTGGTACACCTGCCACTTTTCAACACCTTTTGCTTTGAGTTCCGCTTCATAATTGGCTAATAGCATGGTAGGGAAAACTCCTCTGATTCCGCCCCCATCAATGGATAATATTTTAAATTTTTCAGCCATGTTATTTGATTCTGATTTTTCCGGTTAATAATTGCTGCATCAAGCCTTTTTTCTTTTCTCGTAGTTTATCAGCTTTCAATTTCAATAGCGATATTTCTTTGTCTGCTGCTTGAAGAACTCTAACAATGGCAGTTTGCTCTTCTATCGTTGGAATAAAAAACTTCATTGAGCATAGCCCATCAAATGATAAAGTATCTCTAACGCTTCCCTGAACGAACATTGGAATATGACCATAAAACCATTGTGTTTTTAGATGAAAATATAGGAAGTCAGCAAGTAGATGTTTTTCGTCTGTTGAAAACACAACATACATTGGACTCAAAATCCCTTCATCAAAATTTTTCAGTAAATCAAGTGAGCCAACATTAATCCTTGAAGGGTTATATGCAAATTGCCCTTTCCTCACAATTTTATAATTTGATGCATCTTCACTCGCAACCGACCTGTCAAACTGATCAGACTGGTTTATAAATCCTCTGGAATTGGTAACAGAGAGAACTCTGGTAACCTTCAATTCCTTATTTCTTTCAGAAACTTCTTTTATAAACTGTCCTACAACTTTTGGTTTTACTTCTCGATTAAAGCTATTTAGTCTTCTTTTTCCCGAAAGCAATTGCTGCATGAGCCATTTTTTGCGGAGTTCTTTTTGGACAATGAGTTTTTCTGTGGTGTTGATGGCTGTATCTGCCGTGCTTAGCACCTGGGCTATGGCTTTTTGCTCGTGGAGTGGAGGAATTATGATTTTATATTTTGAAATTTGTTCCCCAGTTAACTGTGGAATACCTCCACTTTCCTGATGAATTTGTAAAATTCCATTTACAAATTCTGTTATATAATGTGCAATAACATTTTCTTTTGGGAATAAAACCAAAAGTCTTCCAATGGCTCCATATTTTCCATTCCTAGTAAATGCTGTTCCTAAACCTGCACCTCGACCAACAATAGTCGTACTTTCTCCAGAAAATTCCTCAATATTGTAATATCCATATAAACCTTCATTTTCGACAGTATTGGAATAGACAGGTACTATATATTCTTCACTTTTACTATTAGAAAAATTATTTTCTTTCAAGTCTCTGCCAACATATATATTACAAACATCAGCAATAAATTTCATCTCCCAACCTACTGGAACTTTGGAGTCATAATCTGACATAGAGTCTTCGTTAACTTTATTTTTTGCTGCTACTTGCTTCATTAGTTTTTTCTTTTTCTTTGTTGGCTTGTTTTTCGGCTTCTGTTTCATGGTGTATGCCGCCACCGTGCCAAATACCTGTGCAAACCCATAGTTCATAGTGGCAAAGCCATTCGCAAGCCCAGGGAATAATTGTTCTCGTAAAAAGCATCCTAATATTCCATTCAATCCTGTTTGGATAATATAAACAGAGCCTTTGCTCTGGTGTGGAATAAACGTGTGGCAAATGTTTCTTTCCAGTTGCTAAGAGTAATGGCTTAGGGTCAAGTACATAAACTTTTACACCTTTATTTCTAATGTACTCTAATTTCAATGTGTAAACACTGCTTAATGGTGATGGTGTTACTGAACACGTCCAAGTTAGTGATTCCTCACGAAAGCGTTTGGTTACCCCATCGGGAAACATATTTTTCAATGTACCCTCTTGCACAATCAATGATATTCTATTGTTCTTCTTTACCATAGAAATTATGATTCTTTACAGCGGTTCCAACAGTTCCAATCATTCCGGTTTTTGCAGCCACATTAAGACTTCCTCCTTCACGCTGCTTTCGCAAGTTATCACCATAATTGCTGAACGCTTTTGTGACAGCATCTTTGCCAAATGGCTTTTGCATGGATTCATTGATGAATGGTAAGCCTTTACCACTTTGTCCAAGGATATTGTTAAGGTCTTTCTTTAATTCACTTAGCCAGTGATAAAAGTTCTTTTCACGTTGCGGATATTCTTGCCATTTATCCGCAAAGTTTTCTTCATCATTCACGGGGTTTGAAATCCACTTTATCCTTTTGCCATGTTCATCTGACCAGCGTTCTTCAATGTAGTTTTCCATGGTGCTAACCACATTAATTAGTGCCTCTATAATATCTGATTCCTTGTTGTAGGCTTTTGAAGCAAGGGTTGTGATGATTATGGATATAGGCTTGTGCTCATTCCCATTAAATAGCATATCTCTGTGCCTTTTTAGAATTTGAACCACACGTTGTAGGGGAAGTTTTTCCTTTTTGTATTTGGGCACAGGGGCAATTGATTCGTTCAGAGAAAATGCTTTCTTGAAATCAAGCGTAGCTTGCTGAAAAAACCAACGACCATAACCGAAAGGGTTACTCTTTAGCCATTCTAAATGATTGGTTTCCCAGTCGTAGTTATCTGTTTGATTATCGGTTATGCGAATACCAAGTTTCTCAATATCCTTTAGTTCAGTATCGGAGAAGGCCTTTTCTAAAATCATTCTGTAGCCTTTGTCAACAATGGAAGGGAGAATATCCATGTGATAATTTGCATCATCAGAATATACCAAAGTCCAGCATCGCCTTCCTTCTTCATCAAGCATCTCTTTATAGGTTCCGTGTGCTTTTAAACGGTCACCTACTTTATGTTTTAAATCTTCCTGTGTCCAGTCAGGATTTTTGCCTTTCAATTGGCAAACAAGGTCAATATCCAAATCGTCTTTATCGTTGATTGGCTTGACCATTGTACCCAACATGAATGAGCCTTGTGGCAATATTTCAGGCGAAAAAGGTGCAAGTGTGGAATCCTCTTTGGCTAGCCAATTTCCAACAGCTTCATAGCTTTTTACGGCTGCTTCATATTGCGTTTCTGAAATGTCAAGCGTCTTCCCTAACTCTTCCAGAATATCGCTGAATTGTTGTTTTTGTTCTTTTGTAAGCATAATTAAATAGCATTTAATTGTTTTAGGTATTTATCCATTTCAGCTTGCACCGTTTTTAGTTCGCCATCCAATTGCTCAATCTCTTTTTGCACGGCAGCAATATCCACTTCGGCATCTTCAACAAAGGTGTCCACATAGCGAGGTATGTTCAGGTTGTAGTCGTTTTCTTGTATTTCTTCTAGAGTGGCTACGTAGCTGTATTTATCTATCTTAAATGAAGGATGATTAGTGAAAAGTGAAAAATCACCATTCGGGTCGTTTATCCATTTCCCATCCAAACAGGAAATTTTTCCGGGTTCTAAAATTCTTTCTTCGTCACCAACAAACAACTTTTCATTTTTCACTTTTAATTTTTCACTAAACAACCTGTAGGTAGCTAATATTCGCTCAATATCAATAGTCCGCAGCTTGTTTTGGTTTTTGGCACTTTCGTAGTGTTTGCTGGCATCTATAAACAATACATTGTTGCTGCTTTTTTGCTTATTAAATACCAAGATGGCAGCCGGTATGCCCGTGCCAAAAAATAAGTTTGCAGGCAGGCCAATTACGGCTTCCAACAAGTTTTCTTCAATGGTTTTTTGCCTTATTTTTCCCTCGCTGCTGCCACGGAACAAAACACCATGCGGAACCACCACACCAGCTTTTCCGTGTTCGTTCAGCGTTTCAATCATGTGGCTGATAAAGGCCCAGTCGCCTTTGCTCTTGGGTGGCACACCTCGCCAAAAACGGTTGTATTTATCACTTTCAGGGTCGTAACTGATGGTAGTTTTGTCGCCATCTTTGTCTTCTACCTTACCCCATTTGTCTAAGGAAAAAGGCGGGTTGGCTACTACGGCATCAAACTTCATCAACGTATCCCCTTCTTTTAGTTTAGGGTTACGAATCGTATCGCCCCAGCGAATAGTGGCATTGTCAAAGCCATGCAAAAACATGTTCATCACTGCCAAAGCCCAGGTGCTGCCGTTGGCTTCTTGTCCGTAGAGTGAAAAGTTATCTGAACCCACTTCTTCACCTGCTTTAATCAGTAGAGAAGCTGAGCCACAAGTCGGGTCGCATATTCTTGAACCCGGTTTGCTTTTGGTGAGTTTGGCAATGAGGGTAGAAACTTCTTTGGGTGTAAAAAATTCTCCCGCTTTTTTTCCGGCATCACTGGCAAAGTTTTCAATCAGGAACATGTAAGCCCCGCCAATAATGTCGTTGCCATCCAAATGCGAAGGACGCAAATCCAGTTTGTCGGACTTAAAGTCAATAAGCAAGGTTTTCAATCGGGTGTTCTTATCCTTTGGTTCACCCAACTTACTGCTGTTAAAGTCTATATTTTGGAATATCCCTGCACCGTCTTCGCTGTATAGTTTTTCACGGTTGGCTTCTTCTAAATCAGTCAAAGCAATATTGATGAGTTCGCCAATGTTCGCTTCATTTCTGGAATCATACAAGAACCTAAAATGGCTATGATCAGGCACTATAAATCGCTCGTATTGCATAGCACGTTTGGCACGTTCTGCATCACCATTGTATTTGGCTAAGTAACCTTCCATTTTATCGTCATACACGTCACTGAGATATTTCAGGAACAACATAGTCAGGACATAATCTTTGTAAACACTGGGGTCTATGCTACCTCTAAAGGTATCGCAGGCTTTCCAAACTGCATCGTTGATGTCTTTTTGAGAAATTTTATTCATGAGATATGAATTATGAGTTAAAAGTTATGAATTATGGGTTATGAGTTGTTTTTCTTTGTAGTGATTATAGCGCTTCGGAGTATTTTTAGGAGTTATATAGCTTCATTGTTAATTGAGTTAAATTCTTCAGGTGATAAATAATTTGTTTCTACTAATAGTTCAAGCCAATAGAGTGTTTCATCGCATTCCTTTTGCGAAATAGATAGTTTGTGTATAAAGTCAGCTTTGCTTTGGGCATTTTGTGCTTCTCGAATATTCGCTCCTATAGATGTTCCTGAACGTAACATTTGTTTGCTTAAAACAAATTCTTTTTTTGTCTCAACCAAGTATTTGTATAGATTTATGCATCTGGCAGCAAATGCAAATGGTTTTGATTTTAAAGGAGATTTCACTTCACTCATAACTTATCACTTATAATTTATAACTTTCGAAAGGTGCTGATTAATTAACTTATCTCTCAAAACTTCAATTTTCTGCTTCAATGATTTTTCCTTGTTGCGGAGTTTGTTGATATGCAGAATCGCTTGCTGGGTTTCAATGCTTGGTATCGTTATTTCCAGATTTTCTAAAACCTGTTTTGAAATAGAAGGAATGGAAGTGCCAATGGCTTGTCCTTTTAAAAGTGTTTGGGTAGTATGGTTATTTAGAAACCAAGCCAAAAACTGAGGAAGAACTTCTTTTTTTTTCAGTCTTACGATAAAAAATGATGTAGATGCGACGGCTGGCGTATTTTGTTTTATATAAACAACAGCAAAATTTTTGGTGCCTTTTGCGGCAAAAAGCACATCTCCATCCTTTAATTTATGTTTATCGGAAATTCCTTCTGATTTTAAATCAGGGTATAAAACAGAGGTTAATTGACCTGATTCATTGAAATACTTGGACTGTAAATACACCACTTCGCCAATGCCAGCAGGCTTTGCAAAGAGTCCGGTTTGGATGTTTGTAATATCTTTTATTAGCTTTTTCAAATTTATTCCTTTGTAATGACGCTACAAAAATAGGTAAAGTTTTCTAATTGTCAAACTATTTGTGAAAATATATTTAAGTAGATACTCTACAAAGTTAAATAATCTCAACTTTACTATCTTTGGTGATTAGGAAAAAAGTGTCTCTTTTGGCTTTACAGATGGGTCGGCTTATGGGCAGGGTAATTATGTTCCTTTAATTTCTATTCTTCTTACCATCCTCTTAACCATAGAATAACCAGGATAAGACTATTTTGCACCCGAATTCAGCAGTAAAGGTTTTGAAAAACCGTATAATGCTGATGATGAGGGTAAATCCCGATGTACGACTCGTAATTCGATTCCGCAATTGTCCAATGCGTAATTTGGGTTGAACGGTAATAAGTCTTTTATTTTTTGTACTTTTGCAGCCAAAAAAACAAAACCATGTCAGTACCACACCAGAAATCTAATAAAACGGACCTCTTTCAATCACACGATTATTATGCTATCGATGAACTTTTGTCAGAAGACCACCTTTTGGCTCGTGAAGCAGTCAGAGCATGGGTAAAGCAGGAAGTAAGTCCTATTATAGAAGATTATGCCAATAGAGCCGAATGTCCTACACACCTTTTCAAAGGTCTGGGTGAAATAGGTGCTTTTGGACCAAGCCTTCCAACAGAATACGGTGGTGGCGGTATGGATGAGATAGCCTATGGTATCATTATGGCAGAATTAGAACGCGGCGACTCCGGTCTCCGCTCCATGGCATCCGTACAGGGAAGCCTAGTGATGTATCCTATTTACCGCTATGCCAGCGAAGAACAAAAAAGAAAATATTTACCCAAATTAGCCACAGGCGAGATGATTGGCTGCTTTGGACTTACCGAACCAGACCATGGGTCTAATCCGGCAGGCATGGAGACAACCATCGTGGATGATGGAGATGCATACATCCTCAATGGGTCAAAGATGTGGATTACCAACTCTCCGGTAGCAGATATCGCTGTCGTATGGGCTAAAGACGAAGAAGGTGTGATAAGAGGCATGGTAGTAGAGAAGGATATGCCCGGCTATAGTGCTCCCGAAATCCATGGAAAATGGTCTTTACGCGCATCTATCACCGGAGAACTAGTGTTTTCAGATGTTAGAGTCCCCAAAGCCAATGTATTTCCTGATATCCGCGGACTCAAAGGCCCTCTTTCATGCTTGTCTAAAGCTCGATACGGCATCGCATGGGGCGTGTTAGGTGCAGCATTAGATTGTTATGATAGCGCCTTGAGATATTCTCAGGAAAGAATCCAGTTTGGCAAGCCATTGGGGCAATTTCAGCTGACACAGAAGAAATTGGCTGAAATGATAACCGAAATTACCAAAGCTCAACTATTGGTATGGAGACTCGGTACATTAGCCAATCAGGGCAAAGCCACTCCGGCACAAATTTCTATGGCTAAGCGCAATAATGTCCACATGGCACTCGAGGTAGCTCGTGAAGCCCGGCAAATACACGGTGGCATGGGTATAACCAATGAATATCCTATCATGAGACACATGATGAACTTAGAAACAGTTCTAACGTATGAAGGAACACACGATATCCATCTCTTGATTACCGGTATGGATGTCACCGGATTTAATGCTTTTAGCTAAACCTTCTACAATATATCATCCTGCGCATATTAGAGTTGGTCAATACTATGTCCGATTCGTATAAAATTAGAGAGCCGCCAATCCAGTTTAGATTGGTGGCTTTTTCTATATAGGCACTTTATCGATTGGTCAGAATGTGTCGATTATCGTAAATTGTTTGTCGATTTAATTGAACTCAAATTGCTAAATTGTTGTTAAACTACCGAATATTTGACTCCAAACCATACGTTTAGTCTATTCTATTCGTTATTAAAATAATTATTTACATTAAACCGTGAAAGAGATTTTTTTAATATTTTCCGCCAAATATTATAAAGTTTGGGGAGTATTTTTACTTTTAACAGCCTATTCAGCAGTAGATGCTCAAGAAATAATTCGTCTTACCAATCCTTCCTTTGAAGACGTACCGGGTCATAGCCGCCCACCTACCGGATGGAAAGACTGTGGCTCATTTATGTTTCCCGGTGAAAGCCCACCTGATGTTCAACCCAGTGGCTCGTGGCATGTGTATAAGCCGGCGACTGATGGAGACACTTATTTGGGTATGGTCGTTAGAGAAAATGATACATGGGAAGCTGTATCTCAAGCACTTTCCGGTACTTTGCAAAAAGGAAAAAAATATTCTTTTGACATCAATCTCTGCTCCTCTGAAGTATATTTAAGTCGAACTAAAGCCAATAACACTACCGAATCCAACTATACTACACCCGCCAAACTACGCATCTGGGGCGGCAATAGCCTGTGTAGCAAGGAGGTTTTATTAGGCGAAAGCCCTCTCGTTACCAATAATGACTGGAAAAAATACAACTTTGTCTTCAAGCCGACCAAAAACGTTAGCTATATCATGTTAGAAGCCTTCTATAAGACTCCTACACTTGTTCCATATAACGGTAACATTCTTTTGGACGAAGCCAGCCCTATTATTGAAATTGTCGAAAAGCCAAATACTGTCAAAGAATTGGCGCAAAAGGTCACTACCGGACAAATTATTCGATTAGATGAATTGTATTTCAAAGCCGATAAATCCACTTTGGATAAAACAAGCTATAAGGTTTTAGATGAATTGTTCCGCTTTATGGTAAAAAACAAAACCGTAAAAATAGAAATAGGAGGTCACACCAATGGAGTACCCTCAGAAGAATATTGTAACAAACTTTCTAAAGACCGTGCTAAGGAAGTCGCTGATTATTTGGTGGAAAAAGGAATTAATAAATCACGCATCACCTATAAAGGATATGGCAAAAGTAAGCCATTGGCTTCGGATAAGACCTTACAAGGCAGAAATAAAAACCAAAGGGTAGAAATTAAAATACTCAGCACTTAAGAAGCCTTCGTGATACTTACTACATGAAATTAAAACGGAGCTTTTACTTCAAATGTCATCCATTCATGTGATTCAGGATGCCTTAATTGGATGCTTTCTGCATGAAGGTAAAGCCGGTCTGCCACACTTCCATATAAGTCGTCACCCAAAATAGGCGCATTTAGCCCGGATGGATGTGCTGCATGCACTCTAAGTTGGTGTGTACGCCCGGTATGCGGAAAAAACGTAATACGTGTTTGACTATTACTATTATTTTCTATATGGTATGATGTCAGCGCATTTCTTCCATGCTCATAACATACCATTTGTCGAGGCCGATCATCCAAATCTACCCTAAGTGGTAGATCAATGTCCCCCTCTAAAGCAACTTCATTTGAAATATCCCTCTCCAACAGCGCTATATACCTCTTTTTTATTGTCTTTCTAAGAAATTGCTTCTGTAGATTTCGGTATGAATTGATGTTTAATGCAATGACCATCACCCCGGATGTGGACATATCCAGACGATGAACCATCAATGGGCCGGTAGCATCCGGAAACAATGCCAAAGCCTGTGTAAAGACGGATAAGTGTACAGATTTGCCTGGAACAGACAATAATTCGTGAGGCTTATGTATGATGGCAATATCATCATCTTTGTAGAGAACCTCGATTCTTTTGTCTGCGGCAGGCAGTTGCTCCATTGGATTGGGGTCGGTTTTGATGCCTTGAAGCATGTGTTTAAGAATAGGACGACACTTACTTCGACATACCGGATAGAAATGCCCATGCTGCCTTATCTCTCCCGGCGGGCTTTGTCCCCACCAAAACTCAGCGAGTGCAATTGGTTTAAGACCATGTGCAAAGGCATAATGCAGCAACTTTGGAGCAGTACACTCTCCCGCACCGGCAGGAGGAACAATACCTTCCCCTTTAACAAATATATCGAGCAATGACTTTAAGCTTTTCGTCTTATCATAAAATGAATACTGCTTGAATAATTGTTGTTGAAGTTCTGCCGACAAAGCCTTTCGAACGGCCTTTAACTCATCCGCTTTATTCTGAAATATCAGGATTTCCGCTCTAATCTTTGACTGCTCTATTACCCATTTTCGCTTGGTATCCTTCAAATGAAGTTGCTCACGGATACTCTCATTCCTGAGTCTTTCTGCTGTTTCAGGCATATCTTCCAATCGAGTGCTTAGCCGCACTCCTTTACGCCTTTCCTTGGCCGTTTTAATGGATTGTTTCAGGTGTTCAACTTCCCGATTGCCGCACAAGATGCATGACTCCAGCTTGTTTTTTAATGCTTTCCACTCGGAATTGGCTTCAAGGTCTTCAATCTCCCGATTCATTGCGTTAAGCCTTGCTTCACCTTCCGTATAAAATCCACCTTCGACCAACATATCAAAAACCGGCGGCACGAAATATTGATGCTGATTTGAATTGGCAAGCTTTCCTGAAAATCCGGCTAAAAAACCCAATTCTCTGTTTTGATCTTGCACAACAAGGACACCAAACATCTTGCCAATGACCATGCTTTTCTGTGTAATATCCAATCCAAAGTTGTGTTGCCAATCACCTTGACCCAGTAGATAACGTTGCAGTTGGTCTGAGGCTAACAGTGCCAGTGGATGAGGTTGGTAATAAAAGGGAAAGGTAAAACATTCCGGTAAAAGTATTTCACTCGTAGAATGTTCAAAGCGGTGCACTTTCTCCGGTTGATTACAATCGATTGTCATGATGCGCAAAAATAATCCTTACAGACTTTTTCACATCATTAATCTTACTATCTTTTATATTATACCCGAATTCATATAATGGACTAATACCGATTGGATATTAGTAATAGTCCAATTACATTGGCCTAAACGACTATCATCCCGAAGCTTCGGGAGCATTTTGATTTTAGGAAATCCCATTTTTCGGGAACACCAAAATATATTGGACTTATTTATAAATCAATTTGGTATAAGATATTGTGCTTAAAAAACACTCCTTCGATTATAACAAAACATGTCTTCCGGCACATTCTACTTTGATGCTGTGAATCCTGAGACCGGTAAGGTCATCCATGTGACCGATGGTCGCTTTGATATTCAATTCTTTTAAAGATATTTATATATGCAAATATTCTATATGTTAACGTTGTAAGCATTCAGAACTATATATGGCATATTATCGTTAACCAAATAATCCCACATACCGCATAAGACAATGCGGAATCGATTTACGCCGCGTAATCAATGGTTTTAATGAAACTATTGAAACGATTCGTACATCCGGATTGCCCTCATAATAAGCACTATACGGTTTTTAAAAACCTTTACTGCTGAATTTGGTATAATAAAATAAATTCACTCATGAAAAACTCATTATTATATTTGGTCGTTTTAGTACTTGCTTTTTTTATCATCTCTGCTTCCTCCTGCCACAAAGAAGATCCTATACCTGACCTCGTGCCCATCACCACCACCGGTGCTAATACCATGGGCTTTTATGTGGATGGTGTACCTCATAATAAAAAAGGTATTTATAGTTTTGGAAATCCAGATGGCGTGTCCTGGGGAAAATACGCAGATGGAAAAATTAATTTCTGGGGAGGGGGGGGAGAACCTCGAGGCTATTTAAGCATAAGTTTCTATGAAGTTCTTGGTACTAAACTTTTTTTACTTTCAAAGTTAAGCACCACTACTGGCTTAGGTGAGTTTATAGATGATGTACCATTAGGTGGTAATGAATACTATACCAATGAAAATGTGACAGGCACTTTAGAGATACTCCGACTTGATGAACATGTCATAGCCGGTACATTTGATATTCATTTGCAAAACCCGAACATCGGAAAAATTGTCCATCTCACTGATGGTCGCTTTGATATAAAACAATAAAAATAATAAAACATGAAAATCACAATTATTACACTATTTGTATGCCTAGCTTATACTATGAGTGCTCAGGTATCACTTTCATCCAATTCCTTCAGGACGAAGTTTGATTCATCCTTTGCGCCATTACTTTACGGACTATTCCCCACAGCGTCTTGTATGACAGAGTAGTCCCCTGGGCTGCATTAGACGAGACGGCAAGTGGTGACACCGTCACCACGGATCTGTTAGCCCAAGCCTGGTATGAGCTTGACCTCAGCAGGACTGCCAACCCTGTGCTGGGCCACATCAATAGCAAGACACTCAGGGATTCCATACTTAGTCACAAGATCAAGAACCGGTTCTTTCCCATCAGCATCAATGCCAGGATCACGATATTGGATACCTTAGCCGCTACGGACGGCAGGTTGGTTAGCAAGGCATCGGGATATGATATAGATACGACTAAGGCCACGCCGTTTATTTCAAGAAATGCACTCATGAGTGCCTTATCACAGCAAGAGTTTGTAACGAATACAGCTTATGCTTTTACAGTGTCTGATAAGTACATCTATACCAATGACCGCATTGGCATCAGCAGCATACAGCTGATAGAGCCGGTCAATGGTATCAATATTACTAAATCTCCCGGTAGTTCAGGAAGTATTACTTTTAGCTATGAAGGGAAGTTTGATCTTCAGGTGAAGACTACTTATACAGACCACTCTACCGTAATCAATACGCAGACCTTAGAAGTACGCAATCCGCCGACTGATGACCCATGTAAGCACCAGCGCCACATAGTGGCATCTGACATTCCCTTTCAGGGCGATGGTGAAGCTATCGGCACTACATCCTTAGGGGCTTACTTTATTCCGTTAATAAATACATATTGACACCAAATCCAACTTTGTCTGGTTGGAACTTGAGGATACCAAAGGAATATAAAGAAGATCTTTATATATCGCTTTTCGACATGAGTAACCGATTAATATATAAAGAAAGAATAGAAAAAGCCAACAACCCTATTTTTATTGAAGGGGAATGTTTGACACCGGGTCTTTACTTTATTCATATTTCAAATATTAATAACAACTTTACGCTTAAGGCAATAAAAATTTAGGTACTAAACAGGAAACATAGAATAAGATAATTCCTTATAACACTGTGTACCACGCACATGTCTCCTAAACGTCGGCACATCCTGTACATTTACGCCGTTGTGATGTAGTTAGATGTACTTCCGAATTTGCCCCATGTGGAATCGATGCACCACTCTTAATCATTCGTTTAATTAAACCATTGAAAAGATTGGTACATCGGGCCGTCCTTACATTTTTATCCCTAAAGCGTATTCTAACACCTCCGACATACGATCGACAAAGATAAAGCGTATGCCTTCTATATATTCAGAAGGAATTTCAAGCACATTTTTTTCATTTTCCTTAGAAAGAAGAATTTCTTTGAGACCCGCACGCTTGGCAGCCAGCACCTTTTCTTTAATTCCTCCCACCGGCAATACTTTTCCTCTTAACGTTATCTCACCTGTCATGGCAAGATATGGTTTAATAGGTTTTCCTGAAAAAGCGCTACACAGTGCGGACAACATAGTTACGCCGGCTGATGGACCATCTTTGGGAATAGCTCCTTCCGGAACGTGTATGTGGATATCATGATTTTCAAAGTCATTGACATTGATTCCTATCTGTTCTGCATGAGCCTTGACAAAGCTCAAAGCTGTATTGGCAGACTCTTTCATAACATCTCCCAGATTGCCTGTAAGTAGAAGCTTACCCTTTCCTTTATTTAGACTCGTCTCGATAAAGATGATATCGCCACCCACAGACGTCCATGCCAAGCCTATCGCTACACCTGCCGGTTGTTTTTCCGTATAAATATCATTGGAAAATCTTTGAGCTCCTAATATACGATGAATATCCTCGGACTGTACCTTCTTATTAAACTCTTCATTCATTGCTATTCTAAGGGCATAATGCCTTAGAATACTGCTTATCCTTTGAGAAAGCGAGCGCACGCCCGACTCCCGGGTATATTCTCCAATAATGGTCTGAATGGCTTTGTTGTCAAACTGAATAGCCTTTGGCTTGAGACCATGATTGGTCATCAGCTCGGGAATCAAGTGCCTCACAGCAATCTGAGTTTTTTCCTCTGTACTATATCCACTCAAGTCGATAATCTCCATCCGGTCTAAAAGAGCCGGCTGGATAGTATTTAGGCTATTTGCAGTGGCGATAAACAATACTTTGGATAAGTCGTATTCCACTTCAAGGAAGTTATCGTTGAACGTATTATTCTGCTCCGGATCTAATACCTCTAACAATGCAGAAGACGGGTCACCTCTAAAGTCCTTACCTATCTTATCTATTTCATCTAAGATAAATACCGGATTAGATGATTGTGCCTTTCTGATACCCTGAATGATACGCCCGGGCATAGCGCCAATATACGTTTTACGGTGCCCTCTGATTTCTGCTTCATCGTGCAAGCCCCCCAATGACATTCTGACAAACTTACGCTTGAGCGCATGGGCAATTGACTTACCTAATGATGTTTTACCCACTCCCGGAGGTCCGACAAGGCAGATGATGGGCGCCTTCATGTCTCCTTTTAGTTTCAATATTGAAAGGTGTTCCAAAATTCTTTCTTTGACCTTCTGCAAGCCATAATGGTCGTCATCCAGCACTTTTTTAACCTTTTTTAGGTCAAAATTATCCTTGGTATATTTGTCCCATGGAAGGTCAATAAATGTCTCTATATAATTAATCTGAACACCATATTCCGACATTTGGGGATTCATGCGCTTCAGCTTGGCAAACTCCTTGTCAAAGGCAGATTTTACCTCAACAGACCATTTTTTTGCCTTTGCTTTCTCTTCGATTATCTTGTGCTCTTCTTCAAAGGTATTCTGACCCAGCTCCTCCTGAATGGTCTTCAATTGTTGTGAAAGAAAATAGTCACGTTGTTGCTTCTCTAAGTCATTTCTGACCTTTGATTCTATCTGACCCTTGAGTTGAAGAAGGCTAAATTCTTCATGCATCTTCGTCAGCAACAGATTGGCAAAATCAGGCAAATAGGCCGTTTCAAGCATTTTCTGCTTCTCCTCAAGTGGTGAAGAAAGGTTGGATGCAATAAAATTGAGCAAAAATGTATTGCTTTCAATATTATTCAACATTATATTTGCCTCATTGGGAATATTGGGCGATACATCTACTATTTCTTTTGCAAGATCTTTAATAGATGAAATCTGTGCATCAAACTCCTTTGTGTCTGATGGCTGAATGTATTCCAACAAAGTAAATCTCCCCTTGATATACGGCTCAGTCTGCTCAAATGAATCTATGATAAATCTGGAACGCCCCTGAATAATAATGGTACTCGAACCATCCGGCATCCTTATAAGCTTATGTATGTGAGCAATAACGCCAATCTGGTACATATCATTTATTCCGGGGTTTTCATCATCCTGGCTTTTTTGAGATAATACGCATATCAACTTATCCGTCGAATAAGCGTCTTCAACAGCACGAATTGATTTAAATCGATTGACCGTAATCGGAATTACAACACCCGGAAACAACACCGTATTCTTTATCGCCAATACAGGCAAAACCTCCGGATAATCAATTTTTTTGTCCATATCCCGGATATCAATCTGTATAAATGGATTGTCATTATCTTCGTGAATACCCGAAACATATTGAAACTTGTCAAACATGTAATATATTTTATGACCTTTATGGTCTATTTCTCAATGAATATATAGTAGAGTATAAGTTGCAAATCACATTCCAATCTTTTGAACAAGCCAAATAGTCAGATATTTTAGCTTTTTGCACACATTGTGTGTATAACATATTTCCCTTTCATTTTTTATTCCACTCAAAATCTGACTCTTTAATTGATATTTAAACTCTTTGGAAGGAATGACTTCATTATTTGGTTCTCCCTCTTCAGGGGAGATAGAGGGATAAAATAATGAAGTCATTAGGGAAATTTGTTATACACACCGCACATTTTAACCAAATCCCGCCTTATAGGCAAAGTAGTGCCTTGAACCCAAATTCATTTATCGATACCACTTTTGCCTATTTATCATATGCTTCCAAATAAACAAGTCAATTTGGCAGTCCGTAGCAATTTGTAAGGTTTTACTGTTTGTTCCTTTTATAATAATTCTCTCCTTGTTATAAAGTAAATAATCCTACTTGCATTCGTCAGCAATACCAAGGATGTATCGCTCGACAATATCCAGTTGATCACTATATTCTGAACCGGCAAAGCCATTGATCATTTCATCTGTAATAATTTGCTGAATCTGCTGAGTGTATTGCTTCGATAAAGGAAGATATGTCCAGTGCCACTTTTCTTCTTTATACCCAATTGTACGACCGGCAGAATAAGGTTGATAAAAACCAAATTTATGAGCATTTTCCTTCATCCATTGGTACCATGCCGCTCCATCACCCGTCTCAAAATATTCATTTTCCAGCTCATTGATATCAATGTCTGTTCCCCAATGGTGGCGCGATGTACCGGGCATGGCTGAATATTCCATTATTTTCTTGGCACGCTCTAATTCATCCGGATATGCTGTACAAGCATCCACATTCCCATTGATTGGAAAAAACCCATACCATTTATTTTCCCATATATACTTTTGGTAGGAAAAGTTTCGGGTAGCCGATAAAATACAGAACGAATGGCCAGCCTTTTCACCGGCATCAGCAAGTTGTAGAAATGCTTGATAGGCCTTTTTTTGTAACATCATTCCTTCCTTGTCTGCATATTTGGGCTCAATTACGATAAAGTCTGGATGTGTTGACGGATCATACCTTCCAAGCAAAAAGTCCTCCTTTGTCAATGGTATATCTGAATCTCCTGCCATCTTCTCTTCTTGTTTACATCCAACAAGTACCATCAACAAAAACAACGGAATAAGCCGAATCTGAAGCACACGAAGGATTATTGTTTTATTTTGAAATTCTTAAAAGTACCAGATTCCACCCTATTAAACGTCTGCTCCGTGATGACATGCTCTAATACAAATTGGAAGGAACCGGAAATACGATTATTCTTATGCTCGGTAATGATAATCCTGGAACTATCGACAAACTGCATAGTACTTAATCCTGTAGCATACGTTAAAAAATCAGTTGCACTACCATCAAATACACCTATCGCCTTCCCGGGTGACAATGTACCCAATGAGGTTGCAAAGTTATATGTGCCCACAAGGTTGGATTTGTTGGGATTCAAAATAGCGATAAGCATAGTTGCCTGATAGTTGTTATATAAACCACCCACACCAAGGAGCAATGTGTCGCCGGTATAAAAAGCCTGCGGCAGCGAGTCTATTTGAGGAAATATTTGCTTGATCTGTGCACTGGCAGCAGCCTTCCCCGTTCCATTCCAGTCAACGCCTTTAACCTTACAGTTGAAGGAAAATGTTGTATCTATCACTTCTTTTCCCGGCCCAATCGGGTCATCCTTTTCACATGAAATAAAGGTTGGGGCAATTGAAAGCATTAATAATATCATTAATAAATGGAATTGATATTTCATATATTCTTATTTGATTTAATTATACTGTTTGTGTAGGTTTAAAGCCAAAAAGAAATTTACTCTTGATGAGTGAGATAAGGTTTTTTGGTACAAACTTCTCCCACCGATTATCATTGGTCTGAATTAATTTCAAAACTTTGCGTGCGCTAATTTTTAAAAACTCTTGCTTAAAGTGCTTTATATCGACGATTTGCTTGGTAGCTAACAAGTGTTCGTATAAATATTTCATATCCGGATCAATCTTAATCCCCCGTGTATCCATCAATTCCTTACTTCCCGGAATAACAGATGGATATACATAAAGTCTAACATTACCGGGGAACATACCACTTAGACCTTCCAATAACTTTCCTCCCCGGAATTTCTCAATCGTTTCATCAATAAATCGCGCCATATATCCGGCAGTCAACGAAAGCCCTATTTTAGGCACCTTGAAATCTTCCATGTACTTAATGAGCTGTTGCTGATTACCACAATTGGTGATACACACCGTCAACCCAACATGATTCAAGGCTGTTGCTCGCTCAAGAAAATCAGCCTCACTGGCCTCTCCCTTTTCCCGTAGTATATCCAAGGTAATCTCCGTTAATACATGGATGTCTTCTTTCGCTATGCCTTCATCTTCAGAAAACTGAATTCTACTGCTCTTTATTATATCATAACTCGCCCACGTTATTGGCCGAAAAGAACCCCGAACTATGAGCACATTCTTTCGATACAAAAATTCAGATGGATGAATATTAATGCCCCTGGAATCAAACATGGCGACATCTGACAACCCTAATTTAACCAACTTAAAACTCAAGGATCTATTATCAATATCCTTATATGCCGGACCTAAAAGCCGTATCATATCGATCATGACCCGACCTTCTAAACCTTCAATCAAGCTCTTCAACATGATATCCATGTCATCAGAAAGAAAAAAACAAGCGTAAATCAGGTTGACACCAAGCATCCCCACTGCTTGCTGTTGCTGCCGATTGTCTTTATCCAACATCTTTACATGAATAACCAAATCATTGGGCTCAGAATGTGGCTCTTTTTGAAAACGGATACCAAGCCATCCATCCCCCGGAATCGTTTTTGAATAGTTAGTCGCAGATACGGTATCAGCAAAAGCAAAAAAAGTAGTGTCAGGTCTTTGGTCACCAAGTCGATCCACCAACAGCGTAAACTCATGCTCCAACATCTTATAGAGTCTGGACTCACATACGTACCTACCGCTTGGTTCCACACCGTATATTTCGTCAGAATACGTCTTGTCATACGCCGACATCGTTTTGGCTATCGTTCCGGCAGCAGCGCCGGCTTGAAAAAAATACCTTGCGACTTCCTGACCCGCACCTATTTCAGCAAAAGTACCGTATATACCGGTGTCTAAGTTGATCTCAAGTGCTTTCTGTTCTGCCTCTAATATCTGCTTTTGCATCTTCGTTGATTGAAAAACGGAACAAAGATAGTAAAATAGCCCTTGTGTTTCTTAATTTTGCCACCAGGAACTCCATTGATTTCAAAAGGGATGTATTATTCCCGAATTCTCATTCATGGAACAGTAGTTTCTATAATATGAATTTGGGTTTAAATAGTGTGTATAACAACAAAATATTACCGAATTATTGAAATCTATTTTGAAAACATTTCCGCTTTTTCGTTTAAAAACTTTGAGTAAAATACCAAAATATCTTTTTTTATTCTTATTTTGAGGACTCAATAAATCATCATAAATATGCAACCAATGAAACTAAAAGCAATCGGCGCCTTCTTAATCCTATTCAGTGCCATAACCATTTTTGCCGGCTCTTCTGTACTGTTGGATTTATTTGGGATGAGGGCAAAGCAAGGCAATTATGTTCCCTTTGTTGTGGCGGCAAATGTGATTTGTGGCTTTTTGTATCTATTTGCAGCCTTTGGGTTGTTTCATGCCAAAAAATATTCTTATACTTTAATGGCTATAGCATCAATTCTATTGATATTGACATTTATAGCTTTGATAATTTTTATTTTTTCCGGCGGCATTTACGAAGTCAAAACTTTCAACGTTATGACAATAAGGATAATCATAACAGTTGGCCTTACGGTTTGGATTAGATTGCTGTTATCAATCAATAAAAACAACTCGTGACCTTCAACATATCAGAAAGAATTTCATATCATATTGACAAATAAATTAACCTTTACGAAATAATATACGAAATAATCATGACTTACTATTTTGCAAAAAAATTAAAATGCAATATCCATGAAGCTTACAATCAAGTGATTGAGAAATTAAACCCTCAAAATCAGCAATAAAGGTTTTTCAAAACCTTTATTGCTGATTTTGAGGGTTAATCCCGATGTACGAATCGTTTCAATGGTTTCTGTAAACCATTGATTACGAGTCGTAAATCGATTCCGCAATTGTCTAATGCGTAATTTGGGTTAAAAACAGAAAACTTTGGTATTGTATCAGAAATAAATATGCAAGCTATCCTGAAATCAAAGTTAGACAAAGATATCCAACCTTACATCATTTTGGGCGCTTGTAATCCTCATTTCGCTTATAATGCAATTTGGACAGTGCCACACATTGGTACGATGCTGCCTTGTAATGTTATACTAAGGGAAATAGAAGAAGGAATAACCGAAGTTTCGGCTATCGACCCGGTAGCATCTATGCAAGCTATTGACAACAAAGACTTAATCCAAAGTGCCGGAGAAGTGGGTCAAAAACTTTATAGGGTTATCAATGCCTTGAAATAGACAGTTATGAATCTCCTATAACTCATCGGCAAACTCCGCAATAGCATTGTATGTTTCTTGAGGCTTGTCGGCATGTACCCAATGACCGGCGCCTTCTATCGTCAAAAACTCAGCATACGGAAACAATTTCTTTATATGTATCTTGTCTTCATCAAGAATATAATTACTCTTCCCACCTCTAATAAACAGTGCCGGACCTTCATAAACATTGTAGGTGTCTATCGGGTCTATAATATCCTCATAATTTGCTTTAATAACCGGCAAATTCATCTTCCATTCAAATCCATTTCCATCATATCTCCTACTCAAGTTTTTCATTAGAAACTGCCGAGTCCCATAATCTGCAATACCTTGAGCCAGCAAGTCATCTACCTCCTTCCTAGAACCAACATTCAAGTCAACCCTTTCCAATGCTTCAAAAATATCGTCATGCCCTCGCATATACTGCTTTGGCGCCATATCTATTGACACCATCCCATCCGTTACAGCCGGATATGCCATACTAAATACCATCGCTACCTTGCCACCCATCGAATGCCCAATAATAACTGCTGATGGAATTCTAAGCTCTTGCATCATCTCATACACATCACTTGCCATAACTGAAACAGAAAATTCGTCTGAATGTGGACTTCGCCCGTGATTCCTAAGGTCAAAAGCCGTTACTATGTATCGATCCCCCAGTTCACGGGATATAGTCTGCCAATTGTCAAGGGTACCGAACAAACCGTGTAGGATAATAATGTGTCGTCCACTCGTGCCGTATTGTTTATAATTAAGTTTGATAAAATTCTCTTTTAGTACAATGGCAAATATAATAAAAAAATGACCGCCCTTTATTGAACGATCATCCAAAGTATTAAATTCTATGCTATTCTGTGTTCAACCCGAATTCAGCAGTAAAGGTTTTGTAAAACCGTATAGTGCTGATTATGAGGGTTAATCCCAATGTACGAATCGTTTCAATGGTTTCTGTAAACCATTGATTACGAGTCGTAAATCGATTCCGCAATTGTCTAATGCGGAATTTGGGTTCAAACAGTGGGGATTGCTACGCTTTGTCAGTAAAACAAGTCCCAATCTATAATAAGACGAAATGTTTGGCTTTTCCGTTTGGTGAAGATCGTGTTTTTTTAAACTCATTATTATCGCCACCGAATCCTGTCTTGACTTGTTTTTCTTATGAGTATTCAAACAATTTATACTAAATTGACTTTGCTTTGACCAATCGACTACCTCCATTCCCCTTTAGGGGCGCAGGGGTTGGAGGCAGTCAATTGGTCAAAGTATTTTCCGAATAGTATAATTTGCAACAGATTAAATTATAACTTGACAAAACGCCCAATATAATTTTTATTCGTATCACGAATCCGAACTATGTAAAATCCGGTTACTAAAGTACTGACCTCAATGGATGACTCAGTGTGTAACCCTTTTCTTTCTTGTACCAGCCTTCCTTCTGAATTATAAATACTTATATCAACTTTTCCTCCAACTGAATTGAGTCCTTTCAAAAAAATAATTTGTCCAACAGGATTGGGATAAATTAATACTGAATAATTGGAAGATGTAGGATAAGACGCCACCATAGTCGAATCTTCACTACACGAAGTCGGTTGATTTTTGATATAATTTAATTTAGCTGGAATCTCTCCACTTTTAAAAACATTGGGACTGCCAATGACCGGATACTGTGATGTCTGTTGTAAAAAATTAGGTTTAATTCGCAAATAGTATGATGTATCATTAAGATTCTCCGTGCCCGTAGGCGTAACCGTCCCCCTAATATTGTTGGCATACTGAAAATGATTTTTACCTGACAAAAGATATAAACCATACGTAAAGGCTGAATTGGTCACTTCATTACCTACAAAGTTGACATCATTTGTCGCTGGATTATTATTCATAAAGATGCCATATAATTCAAGACGATTTCTAAAAAAAGTATTATACGGCCCATTGATTCCATGTGAATCATCGATGACTATTTGTTGTCCTAAATTACCCTCAAATAAATTAGCATAGACATAATTTCCATGTAAAACGATATCTCCGGCAGCATTTGAAGGCAGACTCACTTCTGTCCAATATGGATCGATAGAATAGTTGTAACCAAAAACATTGCCATTAGATCCCGCTTGAAGTATCATGGAATGCCTTAAATGTCTAAATATATTATTCTCTATCAGACAGTCTCCGGATGTATTCTGAACCATTATGCCATAACCCTTTCCGCCTCCACCGTAACTATAGGCATCATGAAAATAAGAATTTCTAACAGCACAATGTGAACTCGCCGAAAATGTGACATGTGCATAATTACAACTGTCCATCTCAACCCCATTAATATAACAATTTGTTGCATACTCCATCAGTATCGTACTGGATTGAAATGCATCATTAACCCCACGTCTTATTCTCATACACTCTATCCCGACATTACAGCATGGCACTATCTGCTGTATTTTAGGATCTGTTTCTAAAGGATAATCCAATCGCAATGGGGCATCTATCTTGAGTGTATCTCCCCGTATTTCGGTCACTCTAACTATCTGACCTACTGTCCCAAGAGCCCAATCTGAAGTAATTAAAGCAGAATCTATTTTACTGATTTTAAAATAATCCCACGGAGACACATTATTAGAAAATGAACTAATTATGTATTGTTGCCCTTTAAGTGCTGAAGTCGATACATCATAAGGCGTTCCCTTCAATCTACCCTTCACTTGGATTAAATCCCCCGATGCCGGTTGGGCAAATTTTATGATAGTTACATCCGAACCCAATCCTTGTAATACGATGCTGTCCGACACATGAAAACTTTTATTAAACAAATATTCGCCCTCTCCAAATTGAATAAGACCACCTTTCTCCCCAAAAGAACTAATCGCCTCTTCCAATGCCTTATTGTTAACAACCAATCCATCCCCCTTACCGCCAAACTGTTCAATTGTAACGATACGTTCAGGTTCAACATGAATTTTGGACAAGCCTGCTTTCGTCCAGTCCACCCTTCTTTCAGGTGAAATAATCTGTCCTAAACATTGTTGGCCTACAAGTAAAAAAATAATAATCAGTCTAACCATAAAGAATGTGATAATCCCAAAGCTAATTTATAATTAAATGTAGATATAGATTTTATAATTTATTTTAACCATTTCATTAGCTCGCTTGAATACTTAGAGACTCTATGTTCAACCCGAATTCATATTATAGGTACAATACTTTCTTTAAGAAATATATTGCTAACTTTTTGTTGTGTTGAAATTCAAATAGTCACGAATCAATATATTTCCAAATGTATGATAATCTGCTTGTTGTGGTTAAGTTAGATGTAATTTCCCTAATGACTTCATTATTTTCCCCCTCTAATACCAATATAAAAAATGGAAACTATTTCCTCAGACATCGTCGAATCTGTATATAATGTAGCTCCTTGAACAAGGATGACCATTCTGGACAGCATAATCCCGAAGGGATGATATTTTTATAGAAAACGTAGCATAATATTTTCAAAATCCCGAAGGGATGACATTATTATATACCAAGAAAAAATGTATCTGCTCAAAAAACTGGAACGAATAGATGGAATAATCATTTCACCCATTCTGGGTTCCTCTTTCTGCTATTGAATCTATTCTATAATAATGACAACCCTTCGGGTTTATTTTGATAAAAAATCGAGTTGGATTCAGCTCGTCCAAATAAGTATGAAAGATTTTTACAAACAATATAGCAGAATAATTACAATAAATGTATTAATCTAAATGCCATTTCTATTCATTGACCTTGATAACACGGACGGGGCATGCGGCAACAACAAGATTGGACAATTCAATATCATTGTTACCTATCTCTACAATATAAACACCTTTCTTCTCTTTTGCCTTGACCAGATTAGCCTTACCATCTTTCTTTGACATCCGCCAATATTCCGGTTGCATCTCATGACATACCCCACACCCTATGCACTTTTCTCTATAATGTACCAACTTTGCCATAATGTTCTTTACTTTTTTCTGCATGTAACCCGAGTTCAGCAGTAATGGTTTTGAAAAACCGTATAGTGCTGATTATGAGGGTAATCCCGATGTACGAATCGTTTCAATGGTTTACAGAAACCATTGATTACGATTCGTAAATCGATTCCGCATTAGACAAATGCGGAATTTGGGTTTGTCTAAAATGCAATTTTAATTAAATATTTTCTATTCATTATCCGTCTCCGTGTATATTTTTTCTAATACCCATCGTATAACTTTTATTTATTTTCTAATGATTTATCACAATACACCATTTCTTATAATTCAAGAAAGTCCGGCTTATGCACCAATGCTATGGTTGCCCTCAAGTCTATCGTCGTTCCAGCCTCAAAACCAAAAGCTCCTTTTCTTCCTGAAAATCCCGGAAAATACAATGCCCTTGCTTCAAAGGCAGAAGAAATAAGCCGCCTGTTTCGGACTCTTCCACCAAGCCCAATTAAAGCAAAGAGTCCATCCTTATTTTGCTCTATGTTACGCATATACAACCATTGTGATGTCACAAGTGGTGCCAAACTAAATCCCCACAACTCTTCTTTAAAAAACAATAACCCTTCATACTTTACAGCAATACGAATATCTCCTTCCAATTCATTTCCTATATTGTCCAATAAACCGTAATTACCCGTAGTATGCAATAAAAATGAATATCTTCGGTTTATCAATTGGCTATAGGCCATTGAATAATAATTGCGAAAATAGAAATGTCGATATTCGTGTTTCTTTGGGACAACAAGCATTGCCACTACACATTTTCCATCATGCACCCCACCTCCTTCGATAAAACTACCAAATGCACACTGTGCATGTATAAAATGATCCTCCCCAACCTTTTCTGACAATTGAACCTCACCACCAAAATAATATCCAGAATGGTTGTTACGGCGCGTCAATGCACCAGTCAAAGACATAATTCTACCCGTCTCAATGTCTTCAGGGCGACCCAAGTCAAATAAATGCGTAAATCGTCGAAAACCTCTCCTAAATATGCTGGCCTGAAACAAAAGACTTGTCTGATTGACGATATTATTCCGATATTCATCCTCCACAAATTCAGGCCTCTGACTAAATTGTCGGGTCATAAGTCTGGAAGAATATAGAATCGACCATCGATTGTCCAATAGGTTAAATAGATTTGATTTGTAATTATTCAACCCTATCCAACCATCAAACACAACAGATTTGTACTTGTATTTTTTCGAAAACATACTGTCATTATAATAGTCATAGTTGGAAAAAATCCCGGCTTGTATGCCGCCCAGCCATCTAAAAAGATTAGAGATATATGGACGCTCCACTTTTAAAATCACTGAACTTTCTGACAGCCTCGAAGAAGTAAGACTTCTGCCAAATGAAGTATAAACGCCACTACAACTGAGGTAATTACCCATTGGATTTCTAAGTGTAAGGCGCAATCCAGGTCTGACTTTTCTTATTGCATCCTTGTCGTAAAGCATACCAACGCCCAGAAAATTGGTGGACCCTGCTAAATTAGCATCAACTATCCCTGTAGTAAACTTAGTGGGACTATAATATCCCAGCTCCGGAACCAAGGAGAATACATCATTTACGATTACCAATAAATCCACTTGATTACCCGCTTCCTGGTCTATAAGAATCACTGCATCTTCTATAAATTTATTAGAACGCAATACCCTTTCTGCCTCAGCCATCTTCTGAGCCCGTACGACTTCACCCTCTTTTATGAGCAAATATGGCAATATTCGACCGGGCCGGGAATCCACGTGTATAGCTTGAGCTACATTGGATGCTGCTCGAATACCCCAATTGACCATCTGATGGCGAGAACTGCCTCCAGACAGATCAGACAACTTGGTCGTAATCCGGATACTTCGGATTATTTTACCTTCATATTGCTTAAAGTATTCAAGCCTTTCAATGTCCGTAAAATAGGCTATATATTCAACTTCAATGTCTGAAACTTTTCCGGTATCTCCATCCATCTGAACACGGCACACACTGGCGGAAACATTCAATGTACTCAAAACCATCACAAACACCAACTCAACCCCAATGAATGAAGTAAAAAATTGATATATATTATGACGACACACCTTCAAAGTTAACAGTAATTTTCTTTATAAATATAACAATAACTCCACTATCACAACATCCAACTCCTAAGCCATTCAAATAATAATAATGCTTTTGTATGAAAAAATATTAAAAATAACAAATAAATCAGATCTTTGGACAACGGAGACGACTAAGTTACTGTAATATAAATAACATAACATTGAAATGAATAAATACTTGTTGGTTATAACGGTTTTGCTCTTTACTTTACAATCATGCGTAAAGGATCAAACTGGTTTTGAGCCAAATTCCAACATCCCTTTATATACCAATGATATACTGGGAGTTATCGAAGACGAAAGTGGCGCTCCTATTGAAGGAGTCCGCGTGATGTACGATGGGCAGGAAGCTCTAACTGACATTTTCGGTGTTTATCAGTTTAAAAATGTGAAGGTTAGCTCTGATCAAAGCTTTCTATCCATTGAAAAGACAGGTTATTTCGCGGCAGGAAGATCCTTTTCATCTGTGGGTAATGGTACGATTAAGCTAAAAAACGTTTTGCTATCAAAGACATTTAACCATTTATTTGATGCGGACAAAGGGGGCTCGATCTCTGAAACGAATTTTACCGTGCTCTTTCCTGCTAATGCCTTAGTTGACAAATTAACCAATCAGGCATACAACGGGCAGGTTAAAGCAGCAATCAGGTATATCAACCCTACAAGTATGAATGCCTTGAATCAGATGCCCGGCACAACGACTGGACTAGCCTCAACCGGAGCAGTCGTCTGCCTGTCTAATTTCGGAACGATAGCAATTGAGTTGGAAGGAATCATTGGCATTCCACTCAAGCTTTCGCCGGATTATACCTTTCATCTGAAAGTTGACCTCCCTTCACAACTCACTGACATCGCCACTTCTACATCAGATATTTGGTATTTTGACCCTGCATTAGGCTACTGGCGACAACACAATAGTGCCGCCCTCATCGGCAATTCCTATGAAGCAGATTTAAATCAATTAAACTTTATTACAATCGCCAATATGACTCCTTCCAAAATCGTCTCCGGCTCCATTGTTGACGATGAAGGCAGACCAATGCCATTTACGTCCGTAATGCTCGCAGATAAATCGCAATCCTTTGAAACTAAAACCTTCACTGACAACTACGGAAGGTATAGCTCAAAAATACCGGAAAACTTACCTATAGATCTGTGGATCAACAAAAACAATGATTGTGAATCAATCTCAAATCAAAAAATCACCATAGAGCCCATTAATAAAAACACTCAAATCTCTGATGTCAAATTTAATTTAAACAATTCTAAATACTACAAAATAAAAGGTACACTTGTGTCCTGCTCCGGAAAAAATATTCAAAAAGGGTATGCCGTTATCTCTACTGGCAATGGCATCAACCACATCTTGATCGCCAAAGATGGCAAATTCGAAGGCTATCTCTACCTCTGCAATAAAATCACTGAAGTCTCCCTAATCGGCATTAACAGTGAAAGCAACGAAAGAAGCATCACTTTGTCCATCCCGGTTAGCAATGAGGTTAATGTAGGCTCTATCATAGTATGCAAAGAAGAAAAAGACTTCGTCCATATCCAAATCCCTCAAATAAACCTGGACACCTTTGCTTACAGTAGCATCGCATTTACAGATGGTAATATAAAATCCCTGGAAGCATCACTCCCCTTCAATGCATCCTTCTTCGGTATTAGCTGGTCTGATGCCGGAACAAAGGGAGTTAAGATAGGAAAATATAATATTCTACCCAATAAAGGCTATATTGCACTCAAACAAAAGAATAATATTATTTTCTATAAAGCCATTTCCGGCATCATTGAAATTACAGAAGGTGCATCCTCATTAGGCAAAGCCTTTAAAGGTAACTTTACTCTGGAATTACAACAAGACGGTAGAATGCAGTCAACATTTGCTAATGGCAAATTTAAAGCAACATACTAAAATGATAATAACCAACAAATCTAATTAACCTCGAAAATATTCGTATGGATCAATAAATCAGTGGAAGAACATATCATCATACAAAACTGTCTTAAAAATGACAGAGTGAGCCAAAGTAAGCTCTATAACCTGTACCATAAGGTCATGATGGGTGTTTGTTTGCGTTATTGTAAAGAAGTGTTTATGGCTGAAGAAGCATTGCAAAATGGGTTTATTAAAATGTTTTTAAGCCTAAATAGCTATGACCAAAGCCGACCATTTGCACCTTGGTTTAGACGTATTATTATCAATAGCTGTCTTGACCAATTGGCTAAAAATAAAGTAAGTATCCAGATAGAAGAGGAGCATTTCGAAGATAGAGACTACATAGAATACCCCGAAACGGATCTCTCTTACCAAGAAGTGATGAAGATAGTTCAAAACATGCCAGACGGTTATAGGACTGTTTTCAATATGTATATCATAGACGACATGTCACACCAGGAGATTGCTCAAAGTCTTCGAATCAATGAAGCAACCTCCCGATCCCAACTTTTTAAAGCCAGAAACTATATTAGAACAACATTAATTAATCAAAAGAAAATAACATTATGAGCAATAAGCGAAATCCCCTTGAAGAAAGCCTCTTCCATGAATATTCAGATATTCAGTCCAAGGTAGATCCACATGTTTGGAATAATATCAGCATGGCATTAGACGACCACAACAAAAAAAGACCTCTATACTTCTGGGCGTTTTTGACTGTCACCCTCATCATTTCCTTATCTTTGTTAATTTGGAGCATTGCCTCTAAATCGTCAACCCCCAATTCTTTACCTTCTTCACAAGAACAACTCAAACCCAAGGCGGTTTCAAATCCAACCAATCATACAGCCTTGAACAAATTTGAAATCCTTGAATCTGACGCCAATGCAGCATCCAGCGACAATGTTCAATCCTTTTCTGACATTCATAAAGTTGGAATACATACAATTCCTAAAAATTCAAAGCTCTCGATAGCTCATAAAAATGTTTTGAAAAACAATCAATCGGATTTATCTTTATCCATTTCTAACCAAAACTCTTCACCTTTATCTGATTCTAAAAACAACAATCAACTTAGTTCTTCAACCTTTCAAAATGCTACTCAATTAGTGGATGAAATTCAATTGCCGGAGCACTCAATGAAGAAAAAAGCAGTGTACACTTCCCCTGATATTGCCTCCAAATCATGGATAAATACATTGTCAGATCAAGATGCTGCAATCTATCAGCCGACCATCTACCATCCACGTAGAGTAAAAGCATTTGTAAACTTCATTACAGGCATGGGTCTCCCTATTAAGAAGATTCAACATCATCCTTCAGAAAGTGGACTTTTTAGGTCACAAACTAACTTTGAGACACCAATTCTCGTTAATTCTCTTCAAGCTGACTTAGGAATAATCCTTGATAAAACATGGTCTGCTTCTATCGGAATCGAATACCAACAACTCATTGAAAAATTTGAATATAGGAAAGATGATGCCGCTATGATTACATACACCTTTGACCCAAAAACATCTAAAAAAATTGACAGTATGGTAGTAAGAGGTGTGATGCTTGTAAATTCAAACAATCGATTCAACTTAATTCACATCCCTATCAACCTTGGATTTGAAAAACGAATAAACCGATGGATATTGGGCGTCGATGCCGGAATAGCCGTAAACCTTATGATGAATAGTCAAGGAAAATTGGTCCGTAATGATCAGGATATCATTTCATTTTCAGATGATAATCATATTTATAATAAAACAGTTGGAACAAGCATACTCGTAGGGGTCAAGGCTATTTATCCTTTAAATAAAAACGTTTCTTTGCTTATCAGACCACAGTTTCAACACTTTAATGATGCTTGGACATTAAGCAGCCATCCCAATAGCATCTATTATCAATTTGTCAATTGTCAGGTTGGATTGCGATGGATGATTTAATCCGTGGCTGAAAAATGCAATAATCACAATATCCGCAACGTCTATTGGCAAAATGGGTTAACAATATGTCAAATTCATGCATAGAAAAGCCATTTTAATCTGTTGAAATAATAATTTTGTGCCAAACTGAGTTTAATTCCTTTGAAGAATTTTACACAAAGACAATTAATAAAAAGAGATATTTGGAGATTTCCAAGAAGATAAGATACCATTTTGAAGTCATGCTTTCAAATATCAAATAACTTAATTGTGGAATATTATTTTCAAAAGAATTTAAGCATCTCATACCAAATTAAAGAAAGATTACTGTATGATACAGACTGAAATTGAAGCATTAGGCGAAAAAATTTATGAAAGTAGTGCCTTTATCACAAGACTTACAGACGCCACAGCCAATGTCATTGTAGGGCAGGAAAATATGATCGACCGACTACTTGTAGGGCTGCTCACGAAAGGGCATATTCTATTGGAAGGCTTGCCAGGATTGGCCAAGACCTTAGCTATAAAAACATTGGCCAACTTGGTCAATGGAAAGTTTTCAAGAATACAGTTTACTCCGGACTTGCTTCCCGCTGACATCGTAGGAACAATGATTTACAATCCGGCACAAAATCAATTTTCAGTTAAGAAAGGCCCGGTTTTTGCCAATTTCGTTCTCGCCGATGAAATCAACCGAGCACCGGCTAAGGTTCAAAGTGCTCTTCTTGAAGCAATGCAAGAAAAACAAGTAACTATAGGAGAAGAGACATTTAAACTACAAGAACCATTTCTTGTCATGGCAACCCAAAATCCTATTGAACAGGAAGGCACCTATCCACTTCCGGAGGCACAATTGGATCGCTTCATGTTAAAAGTAACAATTGGCTACCCTTCCAAAGAAGAAGAGGTCAACATCATAAGACGGCACATGGACCAGTCGATTGACCAGTCTCAATCTCCGGTAGCTACGACCCAAGAAATATTAGATGCACGCGACTTACTTAAATCCATCTATTTAGACCCTTCCCTTGAAAACTATATCATAGACATTGTTTTTGCTACTCGATATCCTAAAGCTATTGGATTGCCGGATCTTGAACCCATGATTCAATATGGAGCATCCCCAAGAGCAAGCATCAACCTTGCGCTGGCATCAAAGGCTATGGCTTTTATCAGAAGAAGAGCTTACGTTATACCCGACGACATCCGCTCTATCGCCATGGATGTGTTAAGACATCGTATCGGAATAACTTATGAAGCAGAAGCGGAAGGAATCAACCGCGAATTCATCATAACCTCTATACTTAATACGGTACAGGTTCCATAACAGACCTTTCGACATAATACCATTGTATGCGATATTTTATCCTATTTTTTTTGACGGCTCTTTCTCAGTTATCCCACGCTCAGATCGTTGCATGTGACGACCTATGGGAAGGAGAACATAGCGATCAAAACTATTATATCGGCGGAAGGATCGACGATGTACACGTCTTTCGACTCTTCCTCTGCCGTCATGATAATGGCTTAAAAGGTTATTATGAAATGGTCTCAGCACGTGTCAATGTCGAAGTAGAAGGGTTTTTGAAAGGCGATTCTATCTTTTTAGCAGAATACAGTCCTCATCAGCGTGTCTTAGGAATGATCAGAGGTCAATTGAAAGATTCTACCTTTACCGCCGGCATGACCACACCATCCGGTGATTTTACGGGCGAAATGGAAGGGCTATCTATGAAAAATTGGGTCTTCGCCAAGTCGCCACCCGAAATCCATCCTACTAAAACAACGCTTTATACTTGCCCGGAAAACCCCGATGAATCCCTATTGCTCTTTTATCCGACAGTCAATTCTTGTAGAGGAATATTTTATAATAGATTGATGAAAAAAACCTTCTATTTGGCAGGTAAAAAGCCTGACACTCATGACAAACAATACAAACTAACTACTTTTACTATACCCCCAAGCGGCACACTGATGACCTGTAAATTGGATGAAAACGGCTTCACACAGACCATCCTACCCGGCAAAGTTTACAATATGAAGCCTTCATTATCTTTTCAACAGAACATCATAGAAAAATCAAACCGCCATTATTCTTACGAAATTTATTTTCCCAGGATAGGCACCAATGACCCTTCTAATCAATTTAATAAAATCGTCGAAGGAATAAGACACACCTTTGACTCAATTTATACCGCTCTTATTCACCCCGGACAGGAAGAACAATTGCACAACCGAGCAGGCACCATGACTGCATGGTTTGAACCTTCATTCTTCTCACACAAATGGCTCTGTGGGCATTTTATTCTTCAAAACAATAAAACCGATTCCTCTCAAATTATTGCAGTTAATTATAACTATCGAAAAAATAAATTATTAAATTTCAATGATATCATCACCGGACCAACTTTGGAAGACAATTCATGGAATAATATTTTAGGATTAAATGATACCAATAACCCTTCCGCCTCCGACGATGTGTACAGTGCACCGGCGATGTCTTATCGCGGATTATTATTGAGTACACCTTTTGACCGGCTTTTTGATAGAAAAATGTATCAAACCGATAAAAATATTCCAAAAATCCGATGGAAATGGTGGAAGCCGGAATTTTGGGAATTTAAATTACAACAACTCTAATGAATATCAAAGAATTGTTGGCAAAAGTTCGCAAAATCGAACTCCGGTCCCGGGATATTTCCCGACAATTGTTTAATGGAGACACTCTTAGCTTCTTTAAAGGCAGAGGAATGTCCTTTTCAGAAGTTAGAGAATACCAATACAGCGATGATATTCGCTTTATTGACTGGAATGTCACAGCCAGAACAGGCATCCCATTTGTCAAACTGTATGAGGAAGAACACGAACTAAATGTCGTTTTGCTCGTTGACATAAGCCAGTCAACCTACTTTGGGACAGATCAAAAACTAAAGAGCGAAGTCATCGCAGAAATCAGTGCAGTACTTGCATTAGCTGCTATTCAAAGCAACAACAAAGTCGGACTTATACTGTTTTCAGATCGAATTGAACATTTTATTCCGCCCGGCAAAGGACGTAATCAGATATTGCGCATCATCCGACAATTGGTAGATCCTCAACCCCAAAACAAAGCAACTAACCTCCATTTAGCTCTCCAATTTCTCAATAATGTCGTAAAAAAGAACAGTATTTGTTTTTTAATATCTGACTTTATGGACGAAAACTTTACTGAATCTATACGCATAGCAGGAAGAAAACATGACCTGATTGCTATATGTCTCGACGATAAGGCAGAACGCCAATTACCGAATATAGGACTTATGTATGCCGTAGATCCCGAAGACGGACGCACATACGAGGTCGACACATCTGACCCTTTTTCACAAAAAATGTACGCTTCAAAATATACAGAAAGAATCAGCCGATTGCGCAAAGTCTTGGCTGAAAGCAAAGTGGACCTGATACAGGTGGATACCGATGAGAAAGAAGATTATATACGTAAACTAATCCGGTTCTTTAAATCCAGAAAATGACGCTCCAGATTATAAGACGGTGGTTTTTTATTGTTGGCCTGATACTGCTTTTAGCGCCTTTTCTGCATGCCCAAATTCAAATGGAGGTTACACCTGACACCAACCGTATTTTAATTGGAGATAAAGTCAAACTAACTTTTACCATTACTTGTGAACCATCTATCGAAATAGAACAACTGACATTGGATTCGATAACTGTATTAACCGGCTTTGAACTCAGTGATGCGACCGATTGGGTTGAGAAAAAAACTCAAATGTCTAAAATTCTAACAAAAGAAATTATGCTCACCGTCTTCAATCCCGGTGAATATGAATTCCCCAAAGTTCCTTACACTTATAGATATCAAGGAAATACGAAAATAGGCGCTTCGGATTCATGGCATTTGACGGTCTTGCCTTATACCACACCTTCACAGGACATTGCCCCCAATAAGGATATCATAGAAGATAATTCAATATGGAATAAATACGGCAACTTTATCCTAATGACCATTGGTGCAATTACCTTACTGCTCATCGTATTTTATTTTTATTCCCGCTTTCGAAAGCATAAGTCAACAAATGATGTGCCAGCGGTTAAGTTGAATCCTGCAGAAAAAGCCTTGACTTCGCTTGCAGCACTTAAAGTAAGCGAGAGCTGGAAAGATGAAGACCCCAAAGCTTTCCAGACTGACTTATCAACCATCCTTAGAAATTATTTACAAGAGGCAACATCTGTTCCGGCATTGCACCTCACTTCTCATGAGATTATTCATTCGCTCAAAAAACTAAGCCCTCCCGAGTCTATCCTCGACACGACAGACAAAGCACTCAATATAGCCGACCTGGTGAAATTTGCCAAAGCACAAAGCAGAGAAGAAATCAATCTTTCATTTATCGATAAGGTAAGAGACCTTGTGCTTGAAACCGAAGTATTTCTCCATCAAAAAAAAGTTGAATAATGCTGGATCTGGGGAGTTTTGGTTTTAAATATGCTTATGTCCTAATACTCTTGCCGGTGTTATGGGCTGCTTTCTATTATGCCCATAAAAACAAACAAACCTTTGGATTTTTCCTCCCTGGAGTAAAATCAATTAAGGAAATATCAACACTTCGTACAATTGGACTGAAATACCTGCCCTGGCTCACATATATAGGCCTATCTTGTCTCCTCATAGCTCTGGCTCGCCCTTTATCACTTCAAAAAAATGAAATCATCAATGAAAGTGGTATCGATATTTCTCTTGCCATCGACTTATCAACAAGTATGCTGGCTAAGGACTTTAAACCCAATAGATTGGAAGTCACCAAGCATTTGGCGGAAGAGTTTGTACAGAGTCGTCCCAACGACCGTATCAGTATCGTAGCCTTTGCAGGTGAAGCACTCTCTATGTGTCCACTTACCTATGACCATAAAATGGTAGTCAATATCCTCGCCTCCCTCAACCAAAATACACTTACCGACGGCACTGCCATCGGTAGTGGATTGACTTCCAGCGTCAACAATCTAAAGGACTCAAAGGCCAAAAGTAAAGTTATCATTCTCCTCACGGATGGTGTAAATACAGCAGGCTACATAGATCCAACTACCGGAGCAAAACTTGCGGCAAAATATGGCATCAGAGTATATGTCATCGGAGTAGGTAGTGAAGGTCAGGCTGAAACACCCGTCAGCCGCACTCCTAGTGGGCAAATAATATATGGATATGTACCAGTAGAAATAGATGAACCTCTGATGACAGAAATAGCCAATATCACCAATGGCCAATATTTCAGAGCTATAGATGAAAACTCATTACAACAGATCTACAATCGAATCAATACTTTGGAGAAAACCAAAATTGAAAAAAATATTTCTGTCAAAGAATTTGATGAATACCGAATATTTTTAATTATAGGTAGCCTCTTACTGCTGTTGGAATTGACTTTGTCCAATACCCTTTTAGGTACACCAATTATAAGAAAAGACGATGATGGGAATAACAATTGAACGACCTGAATTTTTATTGCTGCTCTTAATTGTACCTATTCTGGGCTTTTTCCTTAATAGGTGGAAAAACTCCCGTCAAAAAAGGGCATTCCGATTTGCCAATAAGAACCTTCTTCAAAAACTAACTAATAATCCTGTGCATTTCAAAGATAGAAGCTCATCAATTGTACTGACAGCCTTTAGTCTTATTATCCTTGCCCTTGCAAATCCCCAACTGCCGGGTAAGCCCGATAAGGTAACAAAAAAATCAGCTGATATAATCTTCGCCTTTGACGTCAGCAAGAGTATGCTTTCTCAAGATGTGTCGCCTGACCGACTGACCCGGGCTAAACTTTGGGCTACAGAATTGATTAAATCAATGCCCAATCAACGTATCGGCTTGGTAGTCTTTGCCGGGACCGGATATGTGTATATGCCATTGACCGATGATGCCAATGCAGCCATTGAATTTATCAACGGCATCTCCACTGAAATGGCAAGCTTTCAAGGAACCGCTATTGGAGATGCCATAGACGCTGCCCAGCAAGCATTTTCAAATGTAGCAGAAAAAAGCAAAGGCCTCATCCTCATTACCGATGGCGAAGACCATGACTCCGATGCACTTAAAACTGCAACCACAGCGGGTCATCAAGGCCTGGTCATCACGACAATCGGCGTAGGTACCGAAAAAGGTGGCATGATTCCCGAATTATCTGACGATGGTATGCGCTATAAAATGGATGAAAATGGACAACCCGTACGCAGTAAATTGAATGAAAAAATATTGCAGGAAATTGCTTCTGTCACACAAGGTAAATACTACAACCTCAACCATCCGGCACAAGCTTCACAAGGCGTGAAACAAATGATCCAGGGTTTAGACAAAGGTGTTTATGACACCCAAGATACGTCCAATAATACTTCTTTGTACTTGCTTTTCCTATGGCCGGCATTCATTTTGCTTCTTTTTGAATTTTTTAAAAATAGGATACCAAGACGTAGCTCTAAAAATATCCGTCAAATAGGCCTTTCATCCTTCCTTTTTATTATTTTATTTATATCTCCCTATACAACACCTGCCCAAAGCGCCCGGAAATTATTGAATGAAGGCAACAAAGCATATCGCTCCAATGACTTTGAAACAGCAAAACAAAAATACGACCAAAGTGCTCAAAAACAACGGAACTTTGACAACGTTTATAACGAAGCCAATGCCCTTTATAAGCTGGGCAAGTATCCGGAAGCTGCAGAAAAAAATATGGAAGCCTTCGGTTTAGCCAAATCTCCTGAACAAAAATCTATGTCCGCATACAACTTAGGTAATTCTTTTTATCAATCAAAAGATTACTCCAAAGCCATCGACGCATACAAACAAGCCCTCCGCAATAACCCCACTGACCTTGACTCCAAAGAAAATCTCACCAAAGCCCTCACCATGCAACAACAACAAAATCAACAAAACAAAGATAAAAACAAACAAAATCAAGAGGAGCAGGATAAACAAGATAAAAACAGCGAAAATAAAAATAAAGATCAGACCCAAAACAATCAAAACGGCAACCAGTCAGGCAACAACCGGTCGCCTTCCGGACAAGAGTCCAATCAACAACCTCAATCCGGCAAATTAAGCCAACAAGAAGCAGAGAATTTGTTGCGCATCATGAAGGAAGAAGAAAAAAATACCCGCGCCAAAGTAATGAAGCAAGGTCAACAAAATCCAACCTATAACGGTAAAGACTGGTAAACTTTCCTCAATATTTGTATTAACTTTATCTCCTCTTCGGAAAAATATCATAGACTATTCAAAAATTATTAACTTAGGCGGCATAATGAGAAGTTTGTATTGGTCAAGAATACCAATTTCAGAATTTTTGTTTGTTAAAATCTACACTATGCAGCTATACGAAGGCATCTCCATTGGATTGTATTTATTGTTGATGATTGCTATCGGCATTTATTCGTACCGAACTTCCACGAGCAATTCAGAGGAATTTTTAATCGGTGGTCGCCGTTTAGGTGCAGCCGTGACGGCACTTTCAGCCGGAGCTGCTGATATGAGTGGCTGGTTGCTGATGGGTCTGCCGGGAGCCATGTATATTACCGGACTTTCGAGTGCTTGGATTGCAATTGGATTGACTATCGGTGCTTATCTCAATTACATATTTATTGCACCAAGGCTTCGTGTTTATACCGAAGTAGCACAGAATTCTATCACTCTCCCCGTATTTTTTCAAAATCGATATAAAGACAATACCCAACTTTTGAAAATTACATCCTCCCTTTTTATTCTTATTTTCTTTACCTTATACACATCGGCAGGGATGGTTTCAGGTGGGAAACTCTTTGAATCCGCCTTTGGAATGGACTATTCTACCGGACTTTGGATTACAAGTGTTGTTGTTGTTTTATATACTTTTTTGGGTGGCTTTTTGGCCGTCAGCTTAACCGATTTTGTTCAAGGTACCATCATGGTTCTTGCCTTATTAATCGTCCCTATTGTCGCTGTCATAGAAATCGGTGGACCCATCGAAACATTAGAAATTATTCAAAGCAAAGGCGCTCAATATTTAAATTTATTTAAAGGTACAACGATAGTCGGTATATTATCTTTAATGGCATGGGGATTGGGATATTTTGGACAGCCACACATTTTAGTGCGCTTTATGGCCATTGACAAGCCAAAGGACCTTGTCAAAGCGCGTCGTATCGGAATTTCCTGGATGATCCTGACAGTAGGCGGAGCTCTTTGTGTCGGCTTGATAGGCATTGCTTACTTAATGAAATTAGATCCTGCTTCGATGACCTCATTTGATCAATCTTCAACAAAGGCGGAAACCATATTCATTTATTTTGCAAGAATTTTATTCCATCCACTCATCGGTGGATTCCTGTTAAGTGCCATCTTGGCTGCTGTAATGAGCACTATTTCTTCCCAACTGTTAGTGACTTCCAGTTCATTGGTAGAAGACATTTATAAGTCTGTATTGAAAAAAGATAATGTCAGTCAAAAACATTTACTTATAGCGGGGAGAATATCTGTCCTCGTTGTAGCCATAATAGCTTTAGCGCTTTCCTTCCACCCTAAAGATAGTATCCTAAACTTGGTAGGCAATGCCTGGGCAGGCTTTGGATCGGCATTTGGACCATTGGTTCTGCTTTCATTGCTCAATAAAAAGTCAACCTGGCAAGGCGCTTTTGCCGGCATGTTGGTCGGCGGCGTAACCGTATTAATGTGGGTTTACTTTGACCATCCTTTTAAAGATTGGTACGAGATGATACCCGGATTTATCCTTTCATTCCTTACCAATATCTTAGTTTCAACCTGGACGTATAAAGAAAATCCCGCTATAACTTCAGAATTCGATGAAGTGACAAAAATGTTAAAAAATGAATAAAACGCTTTATAATTTGACAAATTTTTGAACGTAAACTCTCCTATCAGTTTGGAGATGAAGAATATATGTGCCTTGTATAAGGTTATCCACTTTTAACGAATAAGACGATGTCATAACTTCCTGAGCATGCAATACATTTCCGGTCATATCCAATAGGCTTATGTTGGAAATTATCTCACCTTCTAACTGAATGTTGACGACATCGACAGCAGGATCAGGGAAAACATGTGCTTGAAATACATCTTTATCATACGTGGAAAGGGGTGAACAGTCTGCCTGATCGGTATTGGTTGTTCCCAATGAGCCATTATTGACATACCAATATTCCCAATTGCCGCCATTTCCGGTCACCCAATCTTTCAAATCAAATGTATTTTCTCCACCTTTGGTCCCTTTAATTCGATATACCCAAAGTGCCCTATTTTGTCTCGACCACGTCAAAGGCTGATTCTTTAGACACAGTTCAGGCGAAACATCTGTCAATCCACAATTGGGACGCAAGAAATAAGCGTTGTCATTACTGGATGGATATTCGCCAAATACCCTTGCAATACCGTCTTCATCGATGCACACTGCCGTATATTCATCACAGGCAATGCCCCTCCCCTCTACTTGAAAATCAGTCAAAATTCTTGCCAAAAAAGTAACATGCCGCCCCCTCCGATCCGGATCATCATAATGGGTATCTGTAACAACATTTTCCAGATAACGATTGTCCAAAAAACGAGCAGAATCAATGGTTACCCGTGAATGGTATGGATTAGAAAGTGCTTGATCCGACGTCACAGAGCCGTTGCGTCCGGTATAAATAAACTTCCCCATAATAGCCATACCCGCACTGGTTCCACCAAGCACAATTTTCCTAGTGCGGATACCATCATTAATCAACGAATCTATCTTTGTGTTTTGCCAATATCGAACATACTCGCCTTGATCTCCTCCGGCAAACCATATCGCCTCAGCCCCCTGTATCTTTTCATGTATATAAGCCTCATTGGATGCAGCGGCATTATGGCACACAATGGTTTCAACGCTATTGACCTTGACGCCCAATTTACTATACATATAACTGTTGTAACCATTCGAACCACTTGTCCGCAACACCAATATGTCGCCGCCACCCGCTCTTTGAAGAAACCACCTCATGGCATTATCATCCTCCGTAGAACCGCCCATCATACAGATACCGCCTTCTGATGCCGTAATGGTGTCCCGATTGGATCCGGTATGATAAACGGTATAATTCTGCCCATTTACCGTTGTTAATAAAGATAATGAAAAGAAAATTTGAATAAAAATGCGCATTTCCTGATTGTATATTGACTCAAATATAATAAAATAGTGAAGTCTTGAGATTCATTATATCAAAATAGAAATTTCTAACAAATCCTTTCTTTGTCAAAAAAACTTTTTCTGTAAATACCGATCAATTTTGTCCGGCTTTGTCCATGGGGCAAACCTATCTACTACTTTACCTTCCCGATCGACTAAAAATTTAGTGAAATTCCATTTTATTTTTTTAGAAAGAAATCCGGACTTTTCGGAAACTAAATACTGAAAAATAGGATGTGCTCCGGGTCCATTGACTTCTATTTTCTCGGTAATAGGGAAAGTCACATTGTAGCGCTCAAAACAAGTGCGACCGATTTCAGCCTTATCCCCCGGCTCTTGATGTCCAAATTGGTTACAAGGGAAGCCAATAATTACCAATCCCTGATCCTTATACTTCATATACAACTCCTGAAGCCCTTCGTATTGAGGCGTAAAACCACATTCGCTCGCCGTATTGACAAGAAGTAGAACCTTTCCCTTATACTGCGTAAAGTCAATCCTTTCGCCTTCAAGAGAGTTGATTGAAAAATCATAGATGCTTTGTGACATCGGTTTATCTTTTTGGTGAATCGGAAAAAATAGTCCAATCAGTGCAAAAGTACCGATGAAAATACCTATTTTAAACATGATTTTCATTCTTTTATTAAGCTACCGACAAATTCAAAGTGCTAAGATATAACTCAAACAGTGAAATTAGTTAGAATAAGATAAATAATCGAGTTAAAAATAGAGATATCATTAGCATTTCAGAATCTAATAAGAAACGCATTCTTTCACACTGTGGTAATCTTAAATAGTGATAATATAATGTGACCTAATGCCCAAATTTTAGATAGAAAAGACATTCATTCAAAATAAAAAAGATGACTACCGTCATACATTCAATAATTTTAAGAATATTTATTTGAACTAAATCAAGAATGCATAAAGTGATATGAATCAAAACCATTTTTCAAAAAATTAAGGCATTCTGATTAATCCTTGTAATAATTCAATTTGCCTTTCCAAGATTTTAATAGTAGCCTCATATTTTTCGACAATTTTTCCGGACACTTGGTTATAAGTATAGCCGACATTCCCTTCTTGTGTAGTGTTGTTATTGAATACATTCTTTGCTTCGAAACCAAGTAAATCCAAGGGGTTTACTTCTAAAATCTCACTGATTTCATTCAGCCTATTCACCGTAAGTTGTGTTTCTCCGGTTTCGATTTTGGAATATGCTCTGGTGGACATATCTAATTGAGAGGCTATATAATCTTGTGTAAAGTTTTTAAGTTCTCTTACTTGGCGAATCTTAAGATGTGGGTCAACAATCATATAAATTGAATTTAAAGTTCAAAAGTAGAAAAAATAATTCAAATATAGAATTTTAATATATAAAATTTTTAAATGCAACCCTTTAACTTTGTGTTATGCAAATGTAGAATAAACAATTCTAGCATTTGCATACATTTTTCAAAGTAAGTAAAACTAAAATTTCAGTCATGAGAAAACTACATTTATTGTGGATGCTGATATGCATCCCCGTACTGGCTCCTTGCCAGACAGATACTAAGGTATCGAACATCATCGAGGGAGGAAAAGTCCTTCTGGAATTTACAAAATTGTTTGTAGGGAATAAGAAAGCAAACAAATCAGAAAGTGACGAGAACTCACCTTGTGCGGTCAAGTTGACGGCCGATGCTGTGTTCAATAACAATGTGGCGCAGGCCATCAAGGTAAAGTTGATCAGCAAATCCAATCAAGTCGTAGCCGGCGAATTGGTCATCCAACCCGGAAAAAGTGAAGTGCTGTACGAGTTGAAAGAGGGCGTCTATACGTACGAGATTACCGATGTTGTAACATCAATGATCATTCGTAAGGGCGATATTCGGTACGAGCATTGTGAAAATATCACAACAAGTATAAAATAAATATAAGTATTTCAAATAAATAGGCGCCAATTTATTAGAAAATCATTATATTAGCGGGATAAACCGAAATCCGCTCTATAAATTAAGTAGGTGTAACAATTAAACTTAATTTAAAATGAAAAAATTAGTATTTATTGCATTTAGCGTAATTCTTTTGGGTAGCGGAATATTTTTAATGAGCTTTGCATCCAATAATAACGATATCCTATGGCCAAAGATAAAAGTTGTCTTTGGCACTAAATCCCACCCTGCAAAGGATGGAGAAGGATGTGAAGGGGATAAAGGTATTTGCATTCGTATAGCAGTCGAATCACTATCAACTAATCCAAACACGGTGTCGGATACAGATTTAGGTGTAGCTGAACTGCAAGTAGATAACAATGTGATTATTTTTAATGTAGTAAAAGATAATAGTGGAACTATTAGTAATACTTTTACCCTGGAACAAGACATAACACTCACAGACTCAGTTGCTCGACAACTAGGTTTGACTAAATGCATTTTAAAGGCAGGTGTTTATCCTTATTCAACTAAAGAACATATTGTTAGAATACCATTCAAAAATTAAAAACCGAATGTGGGTTGACTTTTCTCAACCCACATCTAAAATTAGAAAATTATGAAATATATTCTTTATTTTTTATCTGCATTTTGTGGAATTACTTTGTATATAGGCTGTATTACTATGAATGCTTTTCCGGGTGTTAACAAAGATGGATATCAAGATTCCAAAAAGGCCAATTTATTTACTAAATCTGAAATTTTGTCTTTATCAGAGAAAGACTCCTCTGACACAATTCGGTTGTTGGATTATTCTCAAATCCTGCAAGAAATGAAGTCAGGCAAAGATATGTTGATAATACTATCTACTGCAAATTGTAGTTTTTCAATAGCTAATCTGGAAAATATACAATTACTGTATGATACACTAAGACAGAGCTTCATGGATAATACAGTAATAATAAATCTATGGGAAAACATAAATTTACCATTAATTACAGATTTAAAAATTAAGAACAAATATAATTTTCCATATTATTTTATTGTAGATACTCTAAATAACGAAAGCTATTTAACAAAAAGAAAACAATTGTATAAGGAATTATCTATTCCTGACACTTTAAAAGATTCTATGAAACCCCTTCAATTATTTTACTCTTCTAAAAATAATTCATTTATGAAAGCACGTGGTATGCAAAACGTAAATGACCTAATTAAATTATTGAATCATTAGTACTGGATGAAATTTTTACTATTTTACATTTGTGCTTTAAAAAGTTAGTGTACCATGTTATATATTACATAGAAATTTAAAGTTAAATAAAAATGTAAGTTCTCTGGATCGAAACATTCCTGAAAATGAGGCTATTTCGCTACTCTCGAAACAAACTTTTATTGAAAATTCACAGTTAATCAGTTCTTATTCAGGTGAAATACAGAGCAATACATTGATTATTAGCCAAGTATATGGAGATAACAGATTAAGTTCTCATTATGAAAACACCATGAATGAATTATTTTCATTACATTATAATGATTTTTCAGTACCAATAGACATCGACTTATTCTATAATTCAAAATTAAATGAACTTGAAAGATCAAATTATACTTCAAATGAAAAAACAATAATAAAATGTTCTTTAAGTTTACTAAAGAATTCTTATTATTTTGGGCTTGCAAATAAATCAATCGTAAATTAATCATTATGAGTTGGAAGTTTTTACCTGACCTTATAGCAGCATGTTTTTTAATTTATTTGATTGCAAAATTGATAAATATTAAAGTCAAGCAAGGTAGATATGATCGAAAAACAATTAAGGATATAATAGGTATCACTATTGCTGCAATAATTATGCACATACTTTTGACATATTAACCAAAGATATTATTATCAGGCTCAAGGAATACATTAAAATACCATTTAAATAAAATAAGTTTTTCCTTTTCAGCTTTGAAGGCAGGAACTTACACTTACAACTCTTCAAGTTTTTACTATATGAAAGATGTAGTAAGTACAATATCTTATGGCTATGTGGATGTAGATATACAATAATCAAAAAATGGGGTGAGCATCACCCTTAAATTAAAAATTTATGCGGGTTACTGTTTTTTTTCGTATCTCTTTTATAACCTTAATAGGTATTTTTTTATCTCAATTTTGTTCCTGTATCTTCCCTTTAGAAATAAATGGGAATTCATACAGATATTTAAGTGACAAACAAAAAGCTAGAATACACCCTTTTGATATAGCAAAGTGTTCTAATTGTGGTGATTCTTTAGAAAGAGGTCATTTTATGGAGATTAACAACAAAAACTTAGACTCAATTCTAAATAAAAAAGGAAAAGTAGTTATTAGCTTTCTAAATTCATTTTGTAGCAATGTAAGTATTGATAAATTCAAAGGATATAACAATTATTTCTCAGGTCAGAATAAAACTATTAATTACTACCTTATTTCAAAATCGTATGACTTAAAAGAAATGAGGATAATGAATGATGTTATAAAAACAAATGGTGTTGTATTTGTACTGCAAGATCAATATTATGGTCACAAACTAAAAAAAATTAATAAAAAATTCAATAAAAATCTTGATAAGTTTGACAATGATGATATTATTAAAAGCGCCACAGATTATTTTGACACGTATGTCTTCGATAATGGCAAATTATTATATGCCAATAATTCGGTTTCTGTAGGGAAAATTGATAGTTTATTATATTCAAGATAATTACAATATTTATAAAGCATTTTTAACTAGTCGAACCATAAATACATCAATTTAATTTAAAAAAATAGGCGTTGATTATATATATTTTTAGCGGCTACTCTTATAAAATCAATAATATTAATACGATGCAAATTAGATACATTCCGGATTTACTTATAATCTTTTTTATAGTAGGTTTAATAGTTAAATGGTCTTATGAAAAAATAAAACTTAAAAGAAATAATAAGAGGCTACTGAGTCAAATAATTATTTTAATTATTATTGAGGTTTTTGTAATCTTGAATTAGTGGCATTTTAAATAAATTCTTTATATTAGTGGAACAAACTGAAATCCACTCTATAAATTAATATGGTGGCTTATGGATCTCATTGTATAAATAATAGTTGTTGTAGTAAAACAAAATAAAAGGGGCAAATTGTAAAATTAAATATTTAATATTTTCTGATTTGAGAATCGGAATACATTAATTTGAATTGATATGAAACATAGAATATTATTTTTATTTTGTTTGGTAGGTTTATTGTCATGTAATAAACGCATTACTTCATCAAAAGGCAATTATTATGTTGAAAAGATTTCTGCCTTTCAAACAATTACGCACAAGAATAAAGACGGAAATATAGATTATTTCTGCGGATTTTCTTTAGACAATAATATTAATCTACCAATCACAGCCGTTGAATACATTCATAAGGAAGGAATAAAAGTTTCAACGGATGCCGGCGAAACTTTTTTTACAATTAAGGATACTTCTCTTATTAATTCGATAAAATGCGATCGAATATTTGAAGTTAAAATAGTAAAACCATCCGAAATGAATAACAATATTGTTTCTCTTATTAAAAGCAGGTTAAGTATCCCTGCCAAAAACTGTGATGACGATTGCGTGACAGGAGGGTGTGGGGCAGATGGGGCAAGTTTATCTACACAGAAACCTATGGCTCTATATACTATAAATGTTAGTTCAGACCCTAAACACTATTTTGTTTGTCTAAAAAAATTGGATTATTTCTATCCGGTATTTATTGGTAAAAAATGTTGCAGGTAATGAATAGAAAAAAACGGACAGTAACTGATGAAATATAAATTTTTAAAAAAAATCTTTCCATCTCAGATGATTTATAAACAATTAGAAGAGCTGCTTTCAAAACATTGGTTTAATACTTTGAAATAAAATTATTGGCGGATTCAAGCAATAAAAAATTTAATTGTCATTTACATACAACCTAATCCTATTCAACACATATACGGTTACATATTCAATATTTCTTTCACGATCCCGATTAAAATTGATTTTATAAGCTTGAGTCTCTCCCCCTTTTATAGCTAATCCGACCCAAAATGTCCCCACCGGTTTCGTCTCACTGCCTCCATCAGGCCCGGCAATCCCGGTTACACTGGCTGCGATATCAACATCCATTACTCTAAGCGCACCGTCAGCCATCTCACGAGCCACAACTTCACTAACCGCACCAAAGCTTTCGATACTTTCCCGACGTACACCCAACACAGACTCTTTGATTTCATTGGCATACGATACGATGCCACCTTTATAAAATCTTGATGACCCGGGTATCGCAGTTATGTGCTTGCTAATGTTTCCACCCGTACAGCTTTCAGCAAGCCCTAATGTCATTTTTTTACGATGCATCAACTCCTGTAGCGCTTGAGACAAAGTCATGTCCCCTTCCCCATATACCGCCTCACCAAGTACCTGTATGATTGAATTTGAAACTTCATCTACTTTCTCTTGCAAAAGCTGTCCATCTTCTCCAATTCCACTAATACGTAACCTTACCTTACCGATATCCGGTAGATATGCCAATGTAAGCCCATCCGCCATATTAGATTCGATTTCCGAAATTTTCTCCGCAATACTTGTCTCACCCATACCTACCGTCAATATAGTCCGCTGGATCAACTTCTCTTTTCCAATAAAAGGCTGAATTATCGGCACAAAACGATCCAAAAACAAGTGTTTCATTTCATAAGGAACGCCCGGAAAGCTTACCAAATGCTTACCTCCCCGATAATAATACATCCCGGGAGCCGTTCCCATATCATTTGGCAACAATGTTATTCCTTCCGGCAACATAGCTTGTTGTCTCAGTGCATCTTCCGGCTTCCTTCCCCTCGATGAAAAATATGCTTCTAAACGATCCCAAGTGGGTTGATGAAATGAAATTGGCATTCCGTAATATTTGGCTAAAGCCCTGACCGTATAGTCATCATTGGTAGGACCGAGCCCACCCGTTAATATCAATAAATCACACTCGTCAAAAGCCCTATTTATCACTTCTACAGCCCGATCTACACCATCTTTGATTGTCAAATGGTTGATAATATTGATGTTAAGCGACGTACATTGCTGTGATATCCACTGTGTATTGGTATCCAACACCTGACCGATGAGCAATTCATCTCCGATAGCAATTATCGTCGCTTTCATGGTATCTTATTTTCATTCAATACCAATACACGCAATGAAGCAGGTTGGTTGATGATCGTAATTTTACTTTGTTCCAAAACATGAAACTCACCATCAGCTTGAATCTGCAATGGGTGAGAACCTTCTATTTCAATATTAGCAGACAAAACATTGGAAACCTTCCTTAGTAAGTGTCCTTTCCTTATAAGTGAAGCCATACCAAACACCCCAAATCCAAGTAGTGTTCGGTATGGGATTATCTGTACATCAAGTAATCCATCTCTTAGGGATGCCGCCGGACCTAAAGTCATATTATACCCCATTCTATTGCTATTGGAAATAAACAGATGCCGGGAGAAGACCTCTTGTCCATTACATCGAATACGCAATTCCTGTGCATTACTTATTGATTTCAACGAAGCCATACCGGCTTTGAAATACCCGGAAAGCTTCCTCTGAGGTATCAGTTCATACTGATGAATCAGTTCTGCCGGAAAACCAATGCCACAGTTGCTAAAAAATCGAATATCTCCAGCCATTGCTGTATCAATTGATATTGAAAGTCCATTTTTGATGATATGAAGACAGTCTCCTATATGTTTGGGGATTTTGAGATGACTCGCCAAGCCATTGCCCGATCCACGTGGGATAATACCCAATGTCATATTTGTTTCTACTAAATGACGAGCAACCTCATTAATCGTTCCATCTCCTCCACATGCTACAACAATATCCGCATTCCAATCGATCGCTTGTTGCACCAGTTCACTCGTTCCCCCTTTCCTCTCAATTATTTGACGCCTTACTTCATAATCCTTATTGGAGAAATACGTTTGTAATAATTCGTACGTAATTTCATCCGCCTGAGTACCATTCCCGGATATTGGATTGATAATAAAAGCAATTCTCTTCATTAAAAGATTCTTTACAAATAACAGATTATATATGCCTCTATTATTTTGATTTAAACCATTTCACTAAATCTTTAAAGGTGGCTTTTTTACCATACATCAATATACCCACTCTATATATCCGTGCTGACAACCATGCAAAGAACAAAGAGGCTAAAAATAACAATATTAAACTGGTAATTATCTGCCAAGCCGGTGGCTCAAACGCCATCCTCACAGGCATGACTATTGGTGAAAACAATGGTATCATGCTACTCCATACAGCTAAGTCACTATTTGGCGACTGCAAAGCCGAAATAGATATGTAAAATCCAAATAAAAGCGGCATAATAACTAAAAATGTCAAACTCTGCCCCTCGCCTTGATCATCTCCCATTGAAGAACCAATAGCAGCAAATAAGGACGAATACATCAAATATCCCAATAAGAAAAATAAAAATATTGTCGGTATCATTACCCACCAATTTACAACAGCAAGTTGTGACATAACATCCCCCACCATTGAATTCATTGTTTCCATCTGTGCTGTATCACCTACGGCTGTAGGAGGCATACTGGCAGACATATCCATACTACCCGACATAAGATATGTTATGAGAAAAATAAATAATGGCGTGGTTATACACCATATTATCACCTGAAACAAACCGACTAATCCAACGCCGATTATCTTTCCAAACATCAACTCTGCAGGCTTTACTGTGCTTATCATAACTTCAACAATGCGATTGGTTTTCTCTTCCATCACACTGCGCATTATCATACTACCATTGATCGTTAATAATAAATAAAGAAAAACGCCAAATATCCCTCCAATTACTGCAGCCACTTCACTACCGCTTTCTTTCTTACCACTTACATTCTCATCAATTAGGTGAATGCCTTTGTCTAAATTATCCAACTTACTTCGATCCAAACCTAATATCTCTAACTTTTTATTTTTAACATTGGATTGAATAAAATCTATCAAAGAAGCCTTAGTTCCAAGATCAACCTTCTTAGTTGTCTGAATCACCGGAGAATATTCTGATTCCAAATCCGCAGATATCTGTGGCAAAATCAAGACGCCATCATATCCATTTTCGAGTTTCTGAATAACATTTTCATCCTTACTACTATCTCTTGTAAAGACCAAATTATTCCACTTTTGCACATCTGCCGGTATAATATGTGTAGAGTCTTTTAATATCAATTTAATTTGAGAATCACTCTTATAGGACATAATTACGCCTAATGAACCAGAAAAAATGGCTATTATTAAAGGCATAAAAAGAGTAATCAACAAAAACTTTTTCTTCAAAGCCCTTGTCATAAATTCCCTTTTGGCTACTATCCATGTATTGTTCATCCAAATATTTTTAAAGATTAAAAAGCAAAAATAAATTGAAAATGCTAAATTACAAGTATGTATTTAATTAATTATACAAAAGAATGTCTTATCTTTGCGCAACTTTTTAAGAATTTGATAAATCCTAATGGGAATATAAAAATCTATGGAAAATAAATTAAATACATTAAGAACGCTTATTGATGAAAAGAAAAACATCATCATTGGTATATTAGCCGGAGTAGCTTTGCTGGTTGCCGGATATTTTATATACAAAGCATTTTTTATTAGTCCTAAAAATAAAACAGCTGCGGATCAAATGTTTCAAGCACAGTTTATGTTTGACAAAGACTCTTTTCAATTAGCCCTTAATAATCCCGGATTAGGCGGTTCAGGTTTTTTGAAAATAATTGAAAATTATGGCAATACCCCAACAGGCAATATCGCTAAATATTATGCCGGTATTAGCTACCTTCAACTCAATGACTTTGACAAGGCAATTAAATACTTGGAAGACTACAAGCCCGCCGGTGAAATAACCCCAGCCATGACTTATGTCGCTTTAGGTGATGCTTATTCTGAAAAGAAAAATGATGATAAAGCTCTCAGTTATTATCAGAAAGCAGCTAACAATGCTGACAACGATCTTACTGGTCCTTATACCCTAAAAAAACTGGGTGGCTTCCAAGAAAAATTAGGGAAATATGCTGATGCAGCAAACTCTTACAAAAAAATTATGGATAACTACGGGCAAACTTCCGATGCAAGCAACATTGAAGCATTTTATGAAAGAGCTCTTATTAAAGCCAATAAAAAATAATCTTAATAATATTTTTAAAAAAACCGGATTGTGTAGAAATACATCATCCGGTTTTTTTATGCCCTTCTATCTAAATTCAACTCAACCTATTATACCAAATTGATTTATAAATTAGTCCAACATATTTTGGTATAATGCCGATGATATAGTCGTTTAGACCAATGCAATTGGACTATTACGAATATACAATCGGTATTATCTGATACGCTAATAAGTCCAAACTTAGCATAAATAAATACAGTATCGATTTACGCCCTGTAATTAAAACTTTTATGAATCCATAAAGCAATTCGCTCGTCACGACATCCTTTATAATCACCACTATGCAGCATTTTCATAACCTTATCTTCTTTATTCGGGATAAAGCTACATCAAATATTAACTGAATCAATACTTACCTTCTGAATCATAATATTGACATAAACAGGGTATGTCCACTCTAAGGCAAATGTCTTTGTAAAAACATAAATACAACATTAGAAAATACTCTATCAACAAACGATTCATTGCACCGGATAAACTTGGTTTGTTTTTGCAATCAAATTTGGTGTAACCATAGCTTTTATCATACTATTGAACCCAAATTCCGCATTAGACAAATGCGGAATCGATTTACGACTCGTATTCAATGGTTTCTGTAAACCATTGAAACGATTCGTACATCGGGATTAACCCTCATAATCAGCACTATACGGTATTACAAATCCCTTACTGCTGAATTACATCTAACTAAATCGCAACAGGTTGATTATCATATACTTGAAAATACATTGATTCGTGATTATTTGAATTTCAACACAACAAACAGTTAGCAATATATTTCTTAAAGACAATATTTTGCCTTTAATAAGAATTCGGGTTGAAACCAATTATCCTTAGGAATCGCATACCTAATCAACACTCTTTATCTTTGAAAAACCTCATGCAAAACTACGGATTGCAAAAGAATCCATTTGGATAACACCGTTATGATAAATATAGTACACTAAATTCTTTAGGCTAAACATTAATAGCAACGGTATTTTAACTTTAGGAAAATCCCGTTTTTCGGGACTACAAAAAAATGATGGGGTGAATTTTCAAAAATAATAGGCACAACTTTATAATAGTTCAAAGTGAGAAGTTTTGGAAAATCGTTTCCCCAGTATTCCTCTGAAAAATCATAGCTAAAAAAAAGACTCCCGCCTCTGTTGAAGCGGGAGCCGTCCCAAAAACCGATTTTAAATCTTGTAATTTAAACTCGATTGTCAGTATTTCATTTCAGATTTTAGTCCAAGATGATCATCTTCTTAGTAGCTGAATAAT